>Ga0307513_10001013_pt1 | contig 40682 bp, 19 predicted proteins | sample 15_EM_MG_FD_202174 | JGI IMG/M metagenome (GOLD analysis project Ga0307513, IMG submission 202174) | Populus trichocarpa ectomycorrhiza microbial communities from riparian zone in the Pacific Northwest, United States - 15_EM | ecosystem: Host-associated > Plants > Roots > Unclassified | place...
TCATTGTCAAAAACATGAATGGTCTAGTCATGCACTTCCACGGAGGCAAATTATAAACAGTCACAATTACTGGCCAACAAGAGTATGTATTTGAAGACATGTCAAATGGACAAAACCCATCAGTGCATAACCCTAACCGAATAATTCTCGGATATGATGCAAAGCTTAAGTGGACACGATTAAACTCCTTCCATGCCTCCCCATCAGATGGGTGCACCATAACCCCATTATCTGACTTATAAAAATGATGCCATGTCATATCTTTGGCATGATATGGAGACATGAATAGTCTCTGAAGCCTTGGTGTTAAGGGAAAGTATCGTAGTTGCTTCTCCGCCTTATTGAAACCTTTACTAGTTGGATTTCTAGGTTTGTATCGTGAACTTCCACAAAAATCACAATTTATTTTCATTGCATCTGCCCCATAGTACAACATACAGTAATTATGACACACATCATATTTCTCATAACCAAGTCCAAGTGGCCGCATAAATTTCTTGGCATCATAAAAATTTGAAACCAAATTTTCATCATTAGGCATGCAACTTTTTGTAAAGTCAATAAAATTGTTGAAGGCATTCTGAGTCAAATTTAAAGTTGACTTCATATTAAGCAATTGTACACAAGCAGATAATTTGGATTGCTTGGTACACCCATCCCACAACGGCTCCTCCGCAGCTTTCAAAAGCTTAAAAAATTTAGTTGCCTCCGGATTTGGAATTTCCCCTGCTACCATAGGACTAGACACATTATCATTATAGAATGCATCACCAACCCCCATTGCATCCATAACCAGATTCCTATATGGATTCTCTAGACAAACATCATTCACATCATGACTCATTATAATCGATGAAGGTCCAGCCAATATTGGTTCTGCGACATAAGGCTCCCCATGTACAGTCCAATTTTCATAACAAGGTAAAAAACCTTTTGTCAATAGATGTTTACAAACATCATCTTCCTTTAAAAACTTTTGATTTTTGCACCTCACACAAGGACATCTAATTTTTCCCCCAGATATATTTTTATCAATTGAAAATGCAAAATTGATAAATCTTCTAACACCGGTAATGTATTCAGGACAAAGGCGACCATCCATAAGACGACGATACATCCACAATCGATCATCCATGTTAATCTAATTAACATGATAACACCAATAAGCATTTTTAGAAATAAGCATACTTCTTTAACTACTAGTATTTAAACAATCCTTTAAAATAAAATATGTACCACATAAATAAACTTTAATTATTTGTCCAGCTCACACATATATCAAGCTAAAAAATGTTAATGATTGGATATATGCACATGTGTTTGTAAGAACTTGGATAACTGTTTTTCTTCTACTTTTTGTTATATGTTTATTTTAAAGCGGTAAGATTTCTGATTATGCAAGAAACCTATTGAGTTTTTAATTATATGGGCTGTTTAGTGTGACAATATGAGTGTGTGAAGAATTCCCTTTGCCATGGTGATGCTTTATCACCCATGGTCAGAATACGTGATTAATAACACATTCACAGCTTGAAAATAAAGTTTTGTTTTATTTTAATCACAGCTTGGTTCAACTGTAATTGGTTTAAAGATCGATTGTACTGTTTACCTAATAAGTGGGTCTCTTTTACTTTTACTTTTTCTATTTAATTTTAATTTTAATTTTTAATCAAAGTCTCCCTTCCCTTTGCCTCCAAGATGGAAGTACAAAATGACCTTCCATCATTTCACCAGGAAGGTGAAGGGGATTTACCCTGCGTTTTTGCTCATTGCTTTAAATAAATCTTAATAATTTTCATTTATATTTTCTAACTAGTGACAAAAGTAGACTTTTAGATTATGTTCGGTTAGTATTTTATACAGAATGAATGGATAAAGAAAAAAAATATTTAGTTGAAAAAATATTAAATAAATTTATCTTTATAGTAGTTTTGGAGTTCCTTTTTTTTATTGGTCCTTCTAACTTTTGTTACCACCTCAAATAGTTTTTTTTTTATTTGAATCCTTTTATTTTTATTGGATCCATCAAACTTTTTATTTTTATCCGGATCTTTTTTTGGTAAACTAAGAAATGGTAGATGAAATCATAAACATGCGAGGTAATACAAGATTAAAGAATTTTTTTTATTTTTTAATAAAGATGAAAATGCAATATAAAAAAAAACATAATTTATTATGGGTTACAATAGTTACTCACATTTGTATCTGTCTCTTAATCATATACATTGTATTTATCTTTTATGTCGTAGTGAAATAATAATTATAATACTGGTGGATGAAAATATAAATACCTTTGTTTTATAAATTCTTTAGGCACAATCCAATTTAGTTAATTTCATGTACTAGTAGATTTGTTGCCTTCTTTCTTCTCTTAATACGTATGGAGCATAATATTATTGTTAATTAATTGACATGAGCAAACCGTAAGAGAAATGCTGTCTTCTCAATCTCAACGTCACAGTATGTTTCAAGACTTGACAGGTAGCACGACATTTAAATTTGCAATTAATTGATATATTATTCAGCCACCTCTAGGTTTCATTTTGGTCTCATAATTTCCATCCAAAAGAAACTCAATATCAGATTTAATGAAAGAAAATCATTCAATTAGTTTTCTTATACAAATTGTCAATATTGTCCCAATGAAAGGCAGAGTTCCAATTACTTGAAAAGATTACAATAGGCATGCCCAACAGAAAAATTATGCACGATATAATTAAGCAACCATGTAAAAATGGAGCAAAATAGACTTACCTAAGCCCCAAGAATCAATGGCCCAAGGTGGAGGTTTTCTTATTGCAACCCAATCAGATTTAGCCAACTCTATTGGATTATATTGTGATCCAATAAGCCATTCATATTGCTGGAAAAATAAAAAACATAAACAGTATGTTACACCCATCAAGTTATAACAATTGCTAGTCTTTAAAACAAATCCAAGTTAAACTATGAAAAACAGAAAGCATATCCAAGTTAAAGTATGAATTTTTAATTTTTTTTGGCACTTGTCTTCTCATAACAAATATTTTTTCATTTAAGATCTAACCTGAAAAATTTCATTTAATTTAATAACAAGGAACTAACTTATAGTTTTAAAAAATTAAATTATAATTTACTCTAATTATTATCTCTTAAAACCTATAACTTAATAGGAATTTTTATGGTTAGGACATAATTTTTCTACAAAACCAAGCCTTTGCATAAAAGGAAATTCCAATGAGATGCTTTTAGTTCAAAGAGCAAAACAATAAGGTACAAAAAGCATAGCACAAACAACTTAGCTGTAAATAAACCTAGCTAACCAAAACAACAATTACTGCATAATCCAAAAGAGCAGCTGTGTGGGAATATAAAAAGGATATGGTGTAAATTATAAATAAGAAGGAATCACAGAAAAAAAATTCTTCAATTAATAAAATTGATTACTAGCCATTTCATAAATTCTTGAACTGCTAAAACATAAAACCAACACAACAATCATCAGTTCATCTTGATAAGGTAAATGCACTTACTGTTTGATCATAAGCATCTATTCCTTCACTGTCTAACAGTAAGAGATTGTACTGAGTTCCATCAAGGGCAGTTCTCTTTAACGGTGCACTCCACAACCAAAGTCCTTTTGTACATGGCCGATGAGTGGATGCTACTTGAAATCCACTACTCCTGCCAAGAAGCTACAATACACAAGTCCACCTCTTAGTTAATAACTGACACATGAGGTCAGTTGCAGAAATGGAATGTCATAACAAATAACTCTAAAATAAGCTTCAACAAACAAAATTCCAGTAGACATTCATTGATAAATCTACTAGTGTACATCTTAGGTAAAGGAATTGTGCATAACATCTTAAACCCATCCAGTTATAACACTTGCTAGTCTTTTAAAACAAATCCAAGTTAAACTATGAAAAACAGAAAGGATATCCAAGTTAAACTATTAATTTTTAATATTTTTTTGGCACTTGTCTTCTCATCACAATATTTTTCTTCTAAGATCTAACCTGAAAAATTTCAATCTTAAACATGATTCATTTTGAAATTTTAAAATAACTAGCATTTAATTTATAACAAGGAACTAACTTATGGTTTTCAAAAACATAATGACTAACTTATAAAATCATAAAAAATGCATAGACTAAATTATAATTAACTCTAATTAACAATGGTAGCAGATGCAGAAGAAAATGGTAACAGTTTGTATAAAAACAGTAAATGACATGTAGAAAAATTGCATGAACAAAGGAAGCTGGATGCATTAAATGATATTCCATGTAAATGACATGTAGTATAAGAGCACAAGACCTCAAAAGGACAAAGCATTAAGGAGACCATATTAAATAATAGTAAGAACGCAACACACCGCTTTCGTGCCAAGAAGAACCCAAAGGCTGATTAATTATTGAGGAAGATAACTTGATGCCACGCTTAAAAACCTAAGCCATCATATTGAACAAAGTCATGTCAGGACCCAGAATAAAAAAAAAAGCCAAATAACAAAGCAAGCATTAGGTACTGTAACAAAAAGAGTAAATATTACAGGTTTTTATCCAAAATTCAATAGCTGAAGCATACATGTAGATGAATTATATAGCCAGTTCCAAACTCCCTATTATATCTAGAATGTCTTTGAGTTGAAAAAAATAAAATAAAAAATAGTTAAATTAAGGAAATTTTTAAAAACAGAGAAAGAATATTAAAAAAAATAAATGAAATTAAATAGTGAAATTACTATATTTCATGTACTAAAAAATCATGTCCCATTTCTTACATTATTTCTCTAACTTTTTTAAATTCTCAATGTAACTATCATATTAAAATATAATTAAGAGCATTTTAGATTAAAAAAATATATTTAGGGTTTGGGATCCTGCATCCTTACGGGTGGGTTGCTAGTCTAGCTAGGCAAGGTGAGAATAATGAACATTAATTAGGGGGAAGGAAGGATTAAAAAGAAAAATTAGATACCATCTAACATTTTTAGCTGAACTGAATTAAAAGCCGCCACCTAAACCATTTGGTGATCAATAACGTTTCCAAATCATGCATGCTGACCTCAAGACAGGACAATCAAGTGAAAACAGACAACATATATAGCTAATGTGGGAAATTAACTAATCACCATGCAAGGAGGAGGCAACCATGAATTCTAACCTCTTTCACTACACAATTCTGCTACTTATATATATAACAAGTAAAACAACAAGAAAAAAAAGAATGAATGAAGATACAAAAATAAAACAGCAATCTTATTAACGAAACACAACATCAACAAGCAAGTTTCCTTATATATATATAAGCATATGAATACATGCAAAACACCTAGGTGTCGGCGCACAGGAGGACAAAAAGACTTGCAGACATCAAAGAACACCCAGCATCAATAAGACTACTTGTTAAAAATTAAATTGGGGGTTTTGATAAATTTTCAATTAAACATGCATAATTTCCATAAATCACTCTCTTCCAGACACATGAATTGCCAGCATTGGTCCAGTTGCATAAAATCATTCAATTTATGAACCGTAACCCTAAAAATTAATTTGGGGGGTTTTGATAAATTTTCAATTAAACATGCATAATTAGGTTATAAATCATGGTAAAAACATTTCATAAACCTTATATTATCGAATTAATAGACTAAAACCATTATTCAAAGTATCAAAAAAAAAATTGTTACCTGTGTTCTTCAGTTACAGGTGAGGGAGATGGATCTACACGACAGAATAACACCTGAGATTGGAAAAGTTAGGTTAGAACTATTTAGTGTAACTTAAATTGCAACAAAGAAAACAAAAACCCTAAATTAATTACCTGAGCTATTGAAGAAAAGAGTGCAAAACCCAACCCGTTTACAAGGAGAAGGGGTAAATCAGGATATTCGATGGTGATTATGATGGGTCTGGTGCGATGTTGCCATGGGTCTGTGTTTTTAGTGGTTTACAGAGAAATATTGAAACTGTTAAGATGAAGGAGAAGAATTAGGGATGCTGAAGACGAATGCGAAGATGATGAACAGTTTGGGATAAAGGAAAATCAAATCAATGAAGAGAGGGTGATTTTTCAACAGTTATGGATCGATGTTATTAGGGACGAAGGATATACTAGAAGAGTGGAAGTTAATTAATTTTCAGCTGTAATTGGTTTTGTTGGTCTCTGTATTTCGGTGTGAGGGGAGAGTACTGGTGGAAAGTACTGGTGAACGAAAATAAACGGTTCAGATTTTATCATAATAAGTGTAATCAACGATCTACATAATTTTGGTTTTATATTAAGATTTAAATATTTATTTTTTCAATTAGCAATGGAAAATCCGTTGCTAAATTCAACGTAAAGTTTGCAATGGATTATCCGTTGCTAAAGCCTGTTGCTAATATTAAGAAAATAATATATATATAATCCATTGCAAATCTGTTGCTCAATTTAGCAACGGAATTATCCGTTGTTAAATTCAGATGCTAATAGCCCCTGTTTTTAGTAGTGTATACTCCTTTTTTGCTTATCATGATGCAATTTTTAGCCATTAAATTAGCCATTGATAAAAAGTTTTTGCATGCTATCGCACCCTCTGTGTTTCTTATAGCTTGATTTCTATCCATTTTCGATGCTTTTTTTAAGCTGCCATTGTTTGTTTTCATTTAGCTATTGGATGTTGTGGTGCACGTTGTCCTCTTATCTATTAATTTCATGAATTTTATCCATGAATTCACAACTCAAGTTCGATTTCTGCATCATTTGTTGGTACCTATTTTTGTTACGCTGTGAGAGTTCATGCTGCTTCCTTTCTTGCACTGAAAGCACGACCTCCATTTTTCTGTCTAGCTTGAGACCTGTGCTATGAGACCAGCAGCTTCCTCTATTGCCATGCAGCTATCTTCTTGGTCATTTTTAAGTTGTTTTTCCATTAACCTTCAGTTACAGCCACTGTTTTTCCTTCTCTTTTAATCCACATGCACGCGCGGTACCTTAACATGCTTTCACTCCCAAGTGTTAGCCTCAAACCAACACCTTAATTTACATTGAATTCCTTTCCCTCTCTTGACAGGTTCTGACGCATTCTTTTCCATGCGGGGGCAGTAACTACCGGGCTTGCCAGCTTCGGAAGAGCAACATGAAATGCAATTCCAGGCTTGCACTGCTGCCACCTCATCATCAACTTCTCAAACACCCAATCGCAATTCCTTTCCCTTGGATCTCTTCTTTTTAGTAGTTCATGGACTTTTTGTTGCGTAACTAATAGCATTGCAGTGGTTTCTCTATTAATTTTTTGGTTATGTTTATACCAAAGAGACTTCAAAGGTTTTCTTTAGCATGAAATATCACAACCTTGGTTTTTGATTGTAAACTTCATAGAAAGATTTTGCGATCTACTGTTGCTCTTTCTTTCATTAACACCGCTGCGAACACGCTCAACAAAGAAAGAGAATGCCTGCGGCGGAGCGCAGGCACCATAGAGCTAGTATATATATTAGCGTATCTCAATTTGCCCGAACTATTGAACACAGATCAATTTGACCGAGAGCAAACTTTTAAAACAAGCATGCAGAAGGCCTAAAACCAGTAACCCACCTGGCCAAAGATCTTAATAATATACAATAATAATGGGCAACTCTAAAAAATGATGGTGGGAGGGAATGAAAACGGGTTGACCCGGCTGGGCAATAGTGGTGGATGCGGTCTGCGCCAGAATTAGTGTTAGATACGAGTCCCAAAAAAACATAAGAATGGGTGAGAGACTGTGCAAGCGTCAAAGGAAGCCAATCATGAGGACTGGTAAGAATGACAGGAGATTGATAGCTGTACTACATGATGGTTTCAAAATCGAATTCCTTCCCTATCATCCCATCATCAACAACAGCAGCAGCCAATGAGGATTCAGACTAAACTAAACTGGCATTAGGGTTTCTTCTGTTTTTGAAAGATTTGACTCAATTAGTACTAGTATCTATCTCCTTTCCTCTTAAGAAAAAGAAAATCAAATTCCAACCTGTCTTACATAAAAAACAAATGAATAGTAGTATTGTGTACCTCGGAAATCGGTCCCTTGTACTTGATGCAGCCACTGCCAGACTGCATTTCATCACTGTAGCACCACCACCACAACTCAATCGATTCCTCTCTGCATTTTTTGAGGGGCGTGATCATTTCTACACTCCATTATGGAACCCAGCACACACCCCCACAAGACTTCGTACTTGTATTGCCATTTCTGTATTATTGTTTCATTTGTTATCAAGGTCTTCCCGATTAGCAAATGAAACGATTAAAAATCCTGACAGCAATTTATTTTAATCTCATTAATTTACAGAAGTTAGGAACATTAATCGTCTATCTTCCTTAGGATTAAGTTGAAGTGGGGGAGGTTTCACCTAGTTTTGAACCCGTCTCACTCACTTGAAAGAAATTGGCGCAAGAATTTTAGTATTTCACCAAGGCAGATCTTTCAAGATTATCAACGTCTATTAACGCCGATTATAGAAGATTCTCAAAAGCTACATATAAAATCTTCAAAACTATCAACTTGCTCTGTTGTAAGAATAGCCACTTTGGCAATAAAATTCAATCTATTTCTTAATTACGAGGTTTTGCCCCACGTACCGGGTAAGAAACTAGTACACCACATAAGGCGACATATAATTAATGAATCATGAAACACAGTATCCTGGAATACAAAACTCAACTTCAAAATGAAAAACCTCTTCTCTTATGAACCTGAAAATTGATAAGAATAAGAATACATCATCCATCTCATTCTCCGTATAAGAGCATGAGAGGTAACAACTTAATCTATCAATAAAAAAAGACACATCAAAACTCAAAATGGTTCCATTTTTTTTTTTTTTGTCTAACTATGAACTGGCCTTACTGCTGGTACAGGCACCCCGAATATACAAGTGGAGCTTGTTCTCACACTGCTGTAGTTCAAGCATTTGCCTGCACTACCGGAACTCTCCACAGAAGGAACTCTTTTATCATCATGCACAACTTCCTCCTCCTCCTCCTCCTCCTCCTCTAGTGTGTCATCACTATCAACATTCTTAACACAATAATCATTTTCACCATCATTGCCATTTACTTCCACATCTGTACTTTCTTCCACCAGGCTTTCATTTTCCTCCAGCTCTTCTTCGTGTTCTTGCTCGAGTACTTGCTCATCTTCTTCAATATCATTGCACTCAAGATCATTCTCAATGCCATAGCGTCTCTCATGATTAAAAACAAAAGGAAGGGCCGAAACTTCATCATCTAAAGGAACAAGATGCAAGGTGAGGCGTCCATTGCATCTGTGAGCCCGAAAGTACTCATGATGCCTGACCTTCTCTTTTCTAAGTATCAACCTTCCATCACTTGTATAGTACCTCTTTAAAACCCAAGGCATATGGGAAGGCAAATTTTCCGTACGAGCCAACAATGGTATTGGTGGTGGAAACTCCTTTTTCTTAGCCCACCGTTGATCTCTCTTTTCGCGATTACAACTCCCATAATTAGTCTCTTCTTTCTTTGGTGGTGATGCGAAAATATCTTCATTGTTCTTGAGATCAAGACAACTCTCCATACCGATATACTCACCATTGAGAGTTGAAGATGATGGTGATGAAACGTTGTAAGCCATGCTATTGCTTGAACTTAAGCTATCACAACTATTAATAAACTTTTCCTCCTCTGGGGTTTCAAGTCTTAGAGCCAAAAGAGACTGTTGTAGTGAATTATGGGTTTGCGTTGATGTTTCTTGGTTTTGGCTCTTCATTTTAAAGGGGAAAACTAAAAAATAAACGAATGAGTTTGGGATTAGGTATGGATTGGGAATCTAGAACTGCATGGAGAGAACAGTGCTGTTGGCAGTGTGGCTGGTCATTAAATACCAGCAGCTTTTCAAAATAGAGAAGGGTGGGATGGTGGCTGGGAGATAGAAAGAGAAAACAGTGTGATATGATATCGATAAGAAAAGTATGGAGAAGAGAGAAAGATAACAGCAAAAAGACAGCTAATTGATATATATATGTGACGTCAAGATTTGGTTCCATATGTGGATTTGAGATATTCATAATCTGGTACCATTACTAACTTGCCTGCAAGAAGAGAAAACATCCATACACAATCAAAATCATGTTCTCCTTTACGACAAGATTTTGTGAAGCAGGAAACTGCATGCGTAATATTTATCACTAATTAAAGAGGTTTAACATACGGTTAGTAAGGATAAAACATACCATGTAGAAATGGAATCTCTTTAATAAGATTATTTAAAGATACAGATGCAATAAAATGATCAATTTCTAGAAGAAACTATGCAATTTATATATGGTCGAATGAAAGTTTCTAAAGCTTAAGTACACAAGAAAATTTACCAGAGCTAGATTTGTGTTTTTTGTTCCCATGCTTAGACTGTACATCGGGGATAGGCTTTCTTTTTACATTATAATGGAGGAAAGCTGAAATTGCCAGACTCAATCAAACATGCTTTCCTTAAAAAAAACACCACCGTGTAAACAACCGGTAGCCAAGCCTCCATGTGCGTAGGCTGGCATTTTGGGTCAAGGTATTAAGATGTACATGGTCTCTTTATATCCACAGGCTCCACAAGACAGAGCCTCATCATGAACCGTCAATGCGGTCCACTGGGTATAAAATGGATTATCCAAGACTAAAAACAACTGAATCCCAATTTGTTTTCAGTATGAGAATATATATTTGATAAAAACAAAAGAAAGGGAAGTCTAAAAAGGTCCATAAAGCTTGACAGTGAAGAATGAAGAGAAAAAGATCTGGCATGCAAAGTTGGATGACTAAAAACCAGAAAACAAAGCCTGGACATTTCTTCGACTATTTGCTAGCTAGCTTTTCTTTTTCTGGGAGATTAAACAGATCAATTTTCTGCATATTCTAGGAAAATATATTATCTTCGAGTATTTTTAACAAATTAAAAAAAAAACTAATAATCAATCGGGGTCAGAGAATTTAACAGCGAATGCACTGCTGTTAAACATCAAAATTCTTGTGTGCTGCGTAGAGTTTATTAACTAAATTATTCACGATGTGTTGCATTATTCTTAAAGAAATTATAAGCTTTCTAGGGTTTAATCTTCTTAAATATACTATAAAAACAAAAGCAGAAACTAAAGATAAAATAGTATAAACGGGGGAAATCACCAATACCATAAAAAAGTACGTGCTCCTAGCTAATTCACACAGATGCAACACAACTTGTAAAACCCACAAATAAAACGAACATGATTAAGAAGACGATGAAACAAATCAAGCAAAAAGATGATACAAATAATCCGAACGACACCCGCAATGATAAACAAGATTAAAAAATGAACAGAAAAGGGCACCCAGCATTAATAACCAAAGGCTGATCATATATCACAAGATCAAACAAAAACAATCGAGCATTTATTTTATACATATGATCATCACAAGAATGTATTCATGTATCTAATAACATAACATGTGATACACAAAAGATGAAAAGGGATATCATAAAATTGGATAAAAAAGAACTTACCAATGAAATTAAGGATAAAAGAGGAGAGGAGATGATGAATCGTTGTGTTCTTGTGGAGCATCACCTCCGAAGATGTTACAACGAAGGGACACTACACAGAATAGAGGACGATACGATTCCTTGATGCCCCCAGAAGGGCAACTCACAATACGAGAGGCACCAAGACAGAGAGGCAATGTATAGGCACACCGCTTTAATCCAAGATTTTATTCTCCTCTTATCAATTTATATCTTTTTTTTAAGTCGTATATTTTTTCTTTTATTTTCTTGATGCATAAAAAATAAATTTTTAAAGAAAAAAACTTGAAAAACAATTTATCCATATAATATCAGCGTGATTCTGGAAAATAGTCGCATATCTTAATGCGGGCTTTAAGGGATATTAGGGTGTCAACCAATTTTGGTCAATCCCTCGCTTGCTTACCTGTTAATTGTTTATTTTAGGACTTCAAATATTCCAGATTTTTTTAACATGTAAGGAGTTCCTTAACTCGTACGACAATTAAAAATAAAATAAAATAAAATTGCGGTTACCACTTTTTTGTTGGATTAGGAACTAATGATCTGTATTCCAATTATAATTTTTTTTGCCTTTGTTTTTTGTTTTCTATCCCATGAAAGTTTTAATTTTTGAGTTCAGAATTGATAAAGATGATATATAGCAAATTGTCAATATAAACTTAGATAGTAAAATCATAACTAATTTTTTATAACTAATTATATATTGATAATTCTAGTCAAGAAATTAAATTACATTAAAATATTATAAAATGAGTCAATAATATTATAATCAATGAGTGATTTAAATAAAATGAGAGAGATAGATAATATGAATTAATAAATTAATGATATGAAGAAATAAAAAGTCTCAAAATAAAATTTCTCAATATAAGAGAATCACTAAAAGGTAGGGAACACACATAAACCTAGTGACAACCTGGTTGTTCCCATCATAATAAGTCTTGATAGACCCCTTTTGAGTTGCAAGCTAATGAGTTTAAATTAGTAATTAACTAATATAAATTCAATAATGAAATAAACCTCTAAACAATGTCTAATGCACTAGCTAGAAAGAATTTAAATTAAAAATAAATATTTAAAATTAAATAAATAAATAAAATAGAATAATAAAAAAGTCTTCATGTTAAAATTCCTCCATGTAGTCTGAATCTTTAATTTTTGTATATTCTTAGCAGATTTGAGTCTTGATTTCAAACATGTCATTCTCTCTTGTTTGGATGAATTATTGGGCCTACGATATATAGTTGGAAAGTTTCAGATGTATAGTTTCTATCACAACTTTAATCGAAACAAAATTTCACCGGTAGCTCTAGATATGTCCCAAACAGTACACGAAGGTATTTTTTGACATTTTTGACAATATTAGTTTACTAAATTTGACCCTCTTAAATATTATGTTCCCTAACTCCATTTGACTAAAAATTTACCACAATATATTTTCATGTATCTAATATTTTCCTATAAAATTTCAGCTTTATCCAATATATGGTTTGAAAGATATGCTCAATCTCACAAAATTAGTCATCAGACATTTTAAGGCCAAATTTGGATCTGAGTTGGTTATATCACAAATTTAGTAAACTCATAATATCGAACCGAGTTTATCAATTTTACCGATTTTGCACGAGTTAAGTCCGATTTTACTGGTTTCGTGTTTGTAGTTCGATTTAGCAAGCTTGATATAGAGTTGACTCGTAATTTAGATATATGTTGACTTGTAAAATCGTAAGATTTTATGAGTTAACTCGTGATTTTAACAACCTTGATATAGAGTGATCGGTTCGATCAATGAAAATTATGCCATATCCAATTTGAGTTGGCAGAAAAAAGTTCCCAGGCAAAGCCACTAACTCACATTAACATTAACAAATTGTTCAATAAATCATAAGCAATTATAGATTAATATTGTAATAGAAGAAAAATTAAAAAAAAACACAAAATTTAATATGGTCCGAAAATATGCTTATATCCAGAAAAATAGGGAGCTTTTATTTTCACTATATCAATATAGGGTTACATTATATGTATTTATAGGATCCACTACTAGAAAATTAACAAATACAAATGGATACACCGACATAATATTTTTATCGGTAGATTGTGGTGAATTTTTCCAACTGAATATGTCCTCGCAATATCCTTCGGTACACACTAACAAAAATATTTTATCGGTATATACCGAGGGAATTACAATGGGAAAAAATGAATGAAAAAAAGCTAAAAAATACGATGACGTGTCATTTTTACAAACAGAATTACCAATGAATTTCAATCTATTGATTAAATTCATCTGTAAACTTTAATTTATGACCTGACGAGTGACCCTCCTCTCTCCCTCCCCCATTTCTTCTTTTTCCTCAATTTTTCTTTATAATAAACAACACAACCCCCTAATTTTATCACAAATCAACCTCCCACTACAAATCCAATCACCTCAACACTTAGTTTGTCAGCATCCCTCTTCTAATTCAGATTTTATTAAGCATTCCCCACTTCAAGTAAGCAAAACTACCCATTTTTATTTGAACTCAATTTTGAAATGTTAATTTTTATTGTATATTTTTGTAGTATATGTATTTTGTTTGTGTGTTTACTTATTTTATAGTTTTTTCTTATAGAAATTTGTTATATGAATGTATAATTTGTACATGTTATGGTTTGTTTGAGATTTTTATAAAATTATATTTTTTTATAAATTGATGAAATTTATTTTTAATTTCTGACTTAGGTGTTTTGTGAGAAAATAAATAATGGTTTATTTAACGAGTCTATTTTATATTTTGTCAATTTAGTTGTTGAGTTGAATTTTTGGTAAATGTATAGAAATATGAATTTATGTAGTTAATTGATAATGAATTAGTTGTGCTACTAAAATAGTTTGAATAAGTTTGAGTTAAACCAATGTTATATTATTTATTTAGTTTATGTAATTAATCAATACATGTTGTCATCAATATTCTATATAAGTCTGGCTTAAGTAATGGATGATCGTTCATGGATGTATCGAGATTCACTCGAAGGGTTGCGTAGGATGAATTATTGCAATAGAGTTCAGGGTTTTATTAATCATGAATTTTAATTCGAGAAATATTAGTGGAGGCGGTATTAGATGTACATATAAGAGATGTAAAAATAAAAGTTTCTCGATCCAGATGTTGTAACGATACATCTTCTATAAAAAGGTTCATGAAGAGATACTTGTGTTGGTTTGCATATGTTCCTCACGAAACCATGGTAAAAAGGATGGTTGAGTCAACTTCTAGTTCTAATAACGTGCATGAAGTTATAGATGACATTAGTAATCCTTATAGGAATATGGTTATAGAAGCGATGAGAATGAATTAAGGTTAGGCCGGTCAATGTCCAATCATAGATGAAGAACCTAATATAAACACGACTAAGTTTTTTGATCTTTTGAAAGACTCTGACGAACAATTATAGGATGAGTGCATACATCACAACAAATTATCAATCATTGCACATGTGTTCACCATCAAGTCAGATCATAAGTTGAGTGAGTCCGATTATGATAGAATTGTTAAATGGGCGAAAAGCAGTTTACCTTAAGAGAATAGGCTGAAAGAGAACTTTTATGCTGCTAAACCCATGATGAAACCCCTCGACCTAGGATACCAGAAAATTAACATGTGTCTAAACTTCTGCATGTTGTACTACCTTAAAAATACAGAGTTAACTGTATGTAGATCATGTGTAATTATGAAAAGTAAGTCAATAATATTAATAAAGAGAAAAAACAAGACACTTTTATTATTTAATTTCATAAATTAACTATATTGTTAGAAAAAAAATTAATCAAACTATTGTACACTAATGGATACCGACAAACTCTTAAAAAAAAACAATAATCTAAAAACTTGGTTGAGTACAAGTTGAGTGAACTCTTTACTCAATGACAAGGAAACAAATTGATATAAATCAACTTTTTTCTAGAAATTGAATTTACATTATTATGTATTTGCAAGTTTAAATATTTTAGGTAGTACTCTCCTGTATGGGGAAGGTGCTCCCATTTTTTTAAAAAAATAAAAATTGTTAACGATATCTTAATACTTTAATTTGTGTAGATGTCTATGAGAAAGTCAATAACATGTTGTATGGACATGATATTTGCTAGTTTTTCTAGCAGTGCTTCTAACGACCTTGAGTCGTTAAGGGAGGTCCCTTCATAATGGGATCTATTTACTCGGAAGTACCAGGCTTAGTGGAAGAACAACATTTCAGTGTAGGTTTGTTTTCCCTTCACAATGGCATGTTAATAATTTTAAAAAAAAATAATTCAATTAAATAATGCAATTTCAGGTTTACAAACATTGAGGTTGCTAAAACCATAACATCAACAATGAAATCGTCGATAGAAATTGCATTGTTTCAATGAAGTCAGGTTTTCAAACATCCTGAATGGAAACTTATGATTGATGCTTATTTTAGAAGGTTTAAGGTTAATATTAACTTAACTATATTTTTTTTATGTTAATTTGGTTAGTTTATTTATATTAATGAAATTTTTATTCTATAAATTTTAACTGCAAGGAAAAATTTTAACGGGATAGAGCTAACAACACTATTCCGACAAAAGTTTTGAAGAATTACGCTGCAACTAGGTAATATTGTAATCAAAATAAATTTTTTTGATTTTTGGTATGAGGTGCAAAAAAATACTAAAAAATATGCGAAATAAAACGAGCTTCTAGGCTAGAAAGAGGTGGCGGTTTGGAAGGATTTTAGACCGTCGTATGTCTCAGAGGCTATGTGGGCAGAATATTTTTAACACGTGACGTCTGAACATTTCATGCGACGATCACACTTCGGTGCAGTGAACCGAAACTAGCATGTTCACGGCTTTGTTACCACACGTACTGGCGGGACCGTTCCGTTTTTCTTGCATGCAAAACCAATGATAAAAGTCTTTTTTAATTACATCCATTTGTTTTATTTGTTGTTTTTTTATAAATATATTTAACTAACATTATTTTTCTCTTGCAGGAACGCGAGCCAAGCCTGATGAAGCTTTTTATGGAAATATACATGCGGATTAATGATTGCCAAAAAGGTGCCATTTTTGGGTTATTCTTTAAATTCACCTGTTGTTCTTCCAAAAAGAAAAAAAAAATAATAGCAAGAAGACTGGCATTTTGGCAAAAACAAGCTGGGAGAATTACAAATATTGAAAAAATCAATATGTAGTTTTGGATGGAATCGTGAGCCTAATTGTACCGTATTGTGCCAAATCTAGAGAAATAATATGAATACCAGGTCAAATGAAATGATTTTTGGATGAATCTACATAAACATTAAGCTTAGGGATATAATTAGATTTTTAGTAGTCCAATTTGATTTAATCATGGGCCAAATTGAGAATTTAATTATGTTTAAGAATTAATTTTGGTCCAATTAAAAGATTTAATTAGGTGCAAGGATTTAATTATACTTTTAATGGGTCAAATTAATTTAATTAGGGACTTAATTGGTGAAAAATTAAGTTTGGAAGTCCAATTTGAGCTTAACTGAGAAGATTAGAATTTTAGGAGACCAAATTTACAAGAAAATCAAAGTTTTGGGGTTAATTAAGGGTTAAATTGAAGAAATTTACAATCAAGGACCTAAAATGTCCAAAATAGCACCGTTTTGAATAGGAAAAAAAAAGACAGATCATATAACTTATCGTCTAATTACTGTTCATCTTCTTCTTCAATTAAGTTCGAAAAGACTGCTCAGGGGGCTATCTTTCAGGAGCATTTAATGCTTTATTTCTCCACCACAATTGACAAACATTTAACTACACCTCAGTATGGTTTTTTGGCCGATTGACACCACATCGGCCTTGGTGTTGCCCTAAAGTAGCCAACTCAAGCAGCCTTGAGTTATCAAAATTTGACAGTCCATGATAGCCACTTTGAACCGACGGTTGAAATATTTCTGGTTTGAATCAAGGGCCAAGATTTGTTTCCAAAAGAGACAAAGCATCCCTCTTCCACCCCCTATAGATAGGGATGGATTCCATGCCTTTAAGGAGGAGAAATGAGAGTGTAAAGTTTCTAAAAAATCAGTATTTCTTCCTAGATTTTTTGTTTCTTCCCCGCCAGAAATCGTCTTCCTCTTCTTTCGATGCGCCTTCGCTGTCAGCACTGCCACTAACAACACGTTGGCCTTCCTAGCACCACCCGCTAACCGTCCCCCACAACTGATAACGTTATTCTTCCTCTTTGGTTGCAAAAATTGCAGCCATTTGCATGCAGAATGGCAACCTATTCTATATGCAAATGAAATATAATTAACATGGTTATTGGGCTGGGCCAACAATCACATGGACTAGACCCTTTTTGGCCTAGTCCATGTGGGTTGGGCCGGGTCCAGTCCACCTAAAAAACGAGCCTATTGGGCTGCCAGTCGGCCTAACCCGGCTAGGCCGGTCCAGCCCCATATAATAATAATAATAACAATAATAACAAATTTTTTTTTTCAAAATTTATGATTTTCTTGTATGTTATTCTAACAATTTTACATAATATCGGGCTATATATTTATATTGTAAGATACAGATCTAGTATTAAGATACTCAGTTTTCCCCGAAACATTTCAAAACAAATTTTGAAATTGAAAAAAAAATCTCAATTTTTTTAAAATTAATTTGCTCTTAAAAAAAACAAAAATATTTTGTTTTCATGCATATGCCCGAATCCTAAAAGTTTTCCAAACATATATTCGTAAAAAACAAAAAACAATTATATCTTTCTCATGTTTTAAAAATGCAAAAAAAAAAAAGATATCGTAACCAGTTTATGGTTATCTATTAGGGTTCAAGCAAAATATCAAAAACCCTTCACCAATCATTTTGTTAGTTTATATTTAAAATATTAGGGTTTAGTTGTAGACTTTAATACATGAGGGTGTAAAATTACATAATAGAGTATACCTTCATATATTAAATATACAAAAACAAAAAATATAAATAAATAAATGCGATGCTAAAAGGTAGAGACTCTCTTACGAAAAGAGATCTATCTTAGACCTTAGAAAAAGACCAATAAATAAAAACTTGATCTGAAAAAACAATCAAACAACAATGCAGCTTACCTCAGGTAGGGTGCAATAGGGTGATACGTTTTCTCCTTGCACAACCAGTCCCTTACCTGGACTCTTGCAGACCATAGGTTTGTTAGTAACCATAATACTAGGTGGCGACTCCTGAACCTTATAATCATAATTTTATGATTAAATCGAAAACCCTTTTCTTTCCAACTCAACACCTCTCAGGAGGCAAACCCGTTGTCATCACTCGACGGTGCGCACGACAAAGTGGTGCAACAACTCATGGATAGCCGAGCTTAACACTTTGTGGTATATTGGCTTTCAACCATTTTTTTCTTAAATTATTTTTTTAAAATTTGTTGACTTTTTTTCCAGGATATCTATAACATTTGGTTGAAAGAGAGATACAATGATGATCCTTCGACCCATTCGGATCTCGATCCATATTTGTAGTTGGAGGAAGGATCGTCCGATGGACCCGATAGAAATTGGGTGTATGGTCTCTCTAACACTACAATTGAGGACTTGTGGATTACCCATAATGTTTCAACTATTGGATGGTCACAATTGATTTTAAGCACTCAAACTCCAGAGTTCGAGGTGATTTTAGACCAACTAGTTCAAGCTTCAATGACTCATCTTGCTGCTGATTATGAACGACTTAATGGTAAGATGTTCGAACTCCACCCATTGGTAATGAAAATGAGATCACATATGGGTGGCACATGTGCTCCCTTTTGTTCGCCCTAAGGTCTCGACGAAGACCTGCCTTCTCCTTTTCCTGCGGCCCCTTTATTCCAAATTAATTATATTTAAACTTATAAATGTTTAAATTTGTAATAAATATTTGATTTTTATATTAATTTAATTTATATTAGTTATTCTCTATTTCTATTTAATATATTTTAAAAAATATAAATGTTTAAATTATTACTAACGGGGTTATCGATGAACTTAGTTTGTCGGTATATTCCAGAGAGTTGAAAAACAAATAACTACAAATACCATTGATTTTTTTATTTTTGTTTACTAGATTTTTTTTAAAAAAATTCTAAATTATTACTGACGAGGTTACCTATAACAGTTTGTCAGTTTATTCCAGAGAGTTGTAAAAGAATTACTACAAATATCATTTCTATTGTTTACTCACCAACGAAATAACAGATGGTCTATTTGTAGTTATATGTCAAATTCACCGAAGAACATACCAATGAAAAAAATCACTAATTGAAAGACATATGGTTTTTCTGTCAGTGATATATTATATTCATCAATGGAAATACCAATGGAATGAAGCAGGTAACTTTTTTGACGTGCTTTTTCTGTTAGTAAATCCATCGGTAAAACTATTACCGACATACCAAAAATCATTGACTAGAGTTTTTCTGACGGATTATTTCCATCTATGAGTCCGTAAGGAAAATTCATTATGACAAACCGTGAGTACAAATATCGACAGAAAATTCCCTCGGTAAATCTAAACATTCTAGTAGTGACTTTAACCTCCAAAGGAATCCTAGTCACTCTGCTCTGTTTTGCTCGGTACACTCCAGTCCACTTCAACGTCTACCTATGAGCTACAAACTACAACAATCTTTACCTTGATGATTATCCACCCTTTAGGAGAAAATTAGGAAAAACTCCACCTGGGACAGTAGGTTGGGATGTCTCTCATCTAGCATTTGGAGATATTATTCAAGTTCAAATAATGCTTGAATGTATCTATGGTAACAGGCTTTGTCAACATGTCTGTTGCATTCTAAGAAGTGTGAGCTTTCTTAAGCAACAATTTACTAGAAAAAACTGATTCTTTAATCCTGTGAGACATCACATCTATAAGCTTGGTTCTTACATGATACACTTGGTTCTTTGCTAAGAAATGACACTCTGACTATCACAATACAATTGAACTCTACCTTACAGAATACCTATCTTTTTTACCAAACTTGTAAGACACAAGGCTTTTTTTGGCAACCTTAGCCACTACTATATATTCTGACTCAGTAGTAGATAGTGCAACTAGAGACTGAACCATAGACTTCCAATAAACAACCCCCCTACTAGAGTAAATACATAACTTGTGGTAGACCTTATATCATCCAAGTCCCTTGTGTAGTCTACATCTATATATCCCACAATTGAAGGATTACCCTATTGTCTACTAAACATGATACCATAGTCTATAGTACCCCTAAAGTATCTAAGGACCCAATTGACTGCGTCCTAATGTTGTCGTCCTAGATTTGATAGAAACTTACTCACCACAATGACTGCAAGTGCCAAATCTGGTTTGTACAAACCATAACATACACCCTCACTACATTAGCATATGGGACCTTTGACATGTCCTTCACTTCATCATATTTCTTTGGGCATTATGCAATAGATAATCTGAAATGATTCACTAAAGTGTACTCACTGGTTTTGTATTATCCTGGTAGTTCCATCTTTGCAAATCTCCATTATAAGAATTTTCTTATCAGTACCTAAATTTTTCATGTCAAATTCTCTACTTAATAAAGTCTTCAACTTGATGACCTCATTCATACTTTTTGCAGCAATCAATATATCATCCACATAAAGCAACAAAAAAGTAAAAAAAAAACATCATCAAGGCTATTTATGTAAACATAATAGTTATACTCACATCTTTTGTATCCAATCCTGATCATGTAAGAGTCAAATGTCTTGTACTACTGCCTTAGAGACTGTTTCGGTCTATAAAGTGATTTCCTCAATTTACAGACCAAATGTTCATATCCTGGTTAACAAAACCTTTATGACTATACCATGTAAATTTGCTCCTCCATATCGCCATGAAGAAAAGCAATCCTGACATCCATATGCTCTAACTGCATATTAAGATGTGCTACCAAGCTTAACACCACCCTACTGGAAGTATGTTTGACTACAAGAGGAAATATCTAATCATAGTAAATCGCTTTCTTCTGTGAATAATCCTTTGCTACTAGACGAGTCTTGAACTTCTCACCTCCTTTTCTGATATTTCTATTTTCTTTTTATACACCCATTTACATCCTATCACCCTCTTCCCGTCTAGAAGTTTAGCCAACTCCCATGTCTGGTTTTTATATAGAGACTCTATTTCTTCTTGCATAACACCCATCTATACTTGATGGGTGTCTGATAGTGCGTCTAGGCTTACCTAAAGCCATACTGTGATGTTATTGATCTTTTTAACTAAAAATCCTTGAATTTTCAATGGTTTCTTATTTAATACGAGTATCTAGCTCCACCTTCACCTTATGGTCATTATTGCTGTAATTTCCTAGCACTTGTTTCTTTTCTTCCTAAGTAGCATGGTTTTTTCATAAAAAATCACATCTCTATTGATCACCACCTTGTTTGCCTTTGGATCTTAGAGTTTGAAACCTTTCATCCCTTTTTGATACCATAGAAAGATACATTATCTATATTTCACATCAAGTTTTGACCTCTCATCACTAGAAACATGAACATAGGCTAAACATCCAAACACTCTCAAACCAAAGTAGTCTACTAGCTGTTTGTCTATACCTCTTCTATTACTTTCCTATCTAGTGCTGCTCTAAGTGATCTATTAATCAAGAAACATGTCATATTCACTACTTCTTCCTAGAAGTTTTTAGATAGCCCTGCATTCAAGAAACATGCCATATTCATTCTGTTCCGCTTCACTCGACACACTCTACTCCCCTCGCTCCACTCCGCTCTACTCCAGCATCTGCTTATGAGTCACAAACTACAACACAAATAAATTTAAAGGGCACAACAAATCATGTGCCATTATTTGTTATCTTATATTTTATTATTCTAGTTAGGAAAATAGCTGATCAATTATCAACATAGAGCTTTATGAGATTGTCTTATGGAAATCATTCGTACTTAATATTTCTAATCTAGTAATCATGATAAACAACTAAGTTGGCAACAATATACTCAACTTCATATAATGACAATATTATGATGGGTTTGTTTTTTGATGATCACGTAAATGATGTATCTGCCAAGAATATGAATCCATTTGTGCTATTTTTTTCATCAAGATCTCTTCCTCATTTGTTATCTAAATAACCAATAAGTCCACAACCTTTAGTTGATGATTAAAATATACCATCATTAACAATACCTTTGATATAACAAAATATCCTTTTTACTGCATTCAAATAAGACTAGTTTTGGGTCTCCATGTTTTTGTTAACTAGCCCAACTCCATATAGTATATTGGTCTAGTACAAGTCAAATGCCTCAAGCTTCCAACTAAACTTTTGAAATAGGTGGGATCTACATCTCTTTTCATATTCTTTCTCAACTTCAATCCCATTACAACATGCCTAAAGCTTGGCACGTTGCCAAACCCCTGCATGGCTGGGCTTAGCACACTACTAAGCCCCCACCCAGGACATGCTTATTCCCTTGGTCGTGCCCAAAGAAGGAGGGTCATAAGAGTTTTTTAGGCCCATTAAAAATAGGTTTATTAGTAGCCCTCAAGTCTTTGTGATATTGATACGCAAAGACTTGTAAAAATACTAGATTACCATGACGGGTTCGTTGAATTTTCATCATGTGAAAAAAGAGGTGGAAACCTCGGGTGATATACCAGAGAACCCGTGTGGAGGGGCATGAAAGAAGTCATACTTTGAAAATTTCCCTAAAGGGTAAGAGAAAAACATGGGGCAGGAGCCTGTACTTAGAAATATTTTTAAGTGATCAGGAGAACCCATCAGAGAAAGTCAACTCATTTAAGAGGAACTCCTATCTCCAAACTTATCGGGTGTGGAGCCCATACTTAGAGAATTTCTAAGCGGTTAGTGGAAACCCAAAATGGGTGAACCTATACTTAAAAATTTCTAAGTGATTATAGGTTTTTTGAAGAGTAGGAGCTTGTAACATTCTTAGTATTGTCATGGGGCTTAAAAGCCCTCCACTAAAGAGTGGTCATCATGATCTTTTTTTACGAGGCATGAGAGCCCCCCCACTAAGAGTGGTGATTATATGATGTTGTTATTTGTATTAGGGAAACCAAGTCCATCCTATGAAGAGTGGTGTATATAGCACTAAGAAAACCAAGTCCATTACATGGAGAGTGGTTGATATAGCAATGGGGAGACCAAGTTTATCCCAAAAAGAGTGGTACATATAGCATTGGGGAGACCAAGTTTATCCCAAAAAAAGAGTGGTACATATAGCATTGGGGAGACCAAGTTCATCCTTTAAAAAGCAGAGCATATAGTACTAGGGAGACTAAATCCATCCTTTGAAGATTGATGCATATAGCATTAGGAAGACTAAGTCCATCCCATAGAGAGCGGTGCATATAAGACTGGAGAGACTACATCTATCCAATGGAGATTGGTGCATATAGCACTGGGAAGACCAAGTTAGTCCCATAGAGAGTGGTGCATATAGCATTGGGGATTGACATCCCTCTACCACTCAAGTTTGTCAACCAACATCTGTTAGATTCCAAACTTGTTGCCCCGACTCTGACAAATCTCATGCAACCACTAGGAAGACCAAGTTCATCCCTTCCAAGGTATATTATTAAAAGGCTCTTAGGCATCACCTAGAGAAAAGAAAAACAATCATTTTGAATAAGTCATTTATATATAAGAAACTTACATTCTTATTTCCATTGGCTATGGTAAATTTTTATTTGAGCAGAGTGTCCAGCGTGAGGGAGACTCTTCCCTTTCACTTGGATAGTTATACGAAATACTTCATATATTTTATGGTTTGAACCAACATTCCATTCGTACTTGTTGAAAGCGTTTTAAGATCTCAAGGCTCTATCTATATTTGTGAAGTTGGCAAAACATAACCCAAATTTGCTTATCTCATATTGAGTGGCTAGCACTGTGTTGGTGAGGAGTTAGACCTGATTGAAGAGTTATTGATGCTCTGTTTAAATAGAAGTGTTTGCAGTAACAAGAAGACTTGTCCCACATGTTGACCTAGGTGGGCATTAGTTGTGTGTTATAGAATGGTCTAAAAATGTCAAAAACAAGCTTTAGAAATAAACTGATGGTTTTTTTATAAGTTTCCCATAGATAACGCCACTGATAAATAAAGCTTCCAAGTTGGATAATTGGTCCTAGCAATCTCATCCATTCTCTCTAGCTAATGTAGTTGATAGTTTATACTTGGTGCTTGGTATACCAATATGGCTTATGGCTAGTACCTGTAAAAGGTCATTTTTAGTGGAGATGTGTACTCTTCGATACTTAAGTAAGTTTGTTTTTAGATAGAGAAAATACAAGAATATTCTAGAAAGAGATGCTCTAAAAATATATATGCAGTAGAGAATGAAGATTGTGAACCTTTATTTTGAAGGTCTTATGGTGTATTTATAGCCCATGAGTTTTATTTTTTTATGAAAAGGAGGGTCTGAAGTGTAATTTTACCCTAATAGCATTTAATGAGGGATAAATATTTGTTATATCTATATTAATGTTTAATGGAAATATGGTGGGTCCTTGGAGGATTTTATACACCTAAAAAGTGTAGGGAGATTAGGGTCCAAGACATCAAATATAGCTAAACCCACGGGGGCTGAGTTCTTTCCTAATGTTAGATCCAAGGGAGGTTGGCCATTCCCTTGGGTGTGCTAAAAGGACCATAGTCGTTGTCTTAGACTTAGCTGACTGTCAAGTCCAAGCGCCCTGGACTTGGCGGACTGCCAAATCTAAGTGCCTTGGGTCTAGCATATTTGTCAGACCCACATTACCTCATTCCCTTGGGTGTGCCAAGGGAGGATGATCATTCCCTTAGGCATGCTCAATGAAGGATGGTTGTTACCAAGTGCTTTTGGCCTGACATGTTTGCTAGACCTATGTTGTCTTGGACTTGGCTGATTTCCAAATCTAAATGTCTTGGGTCTGACATGTTTGCTAGACCCATATTACCTCATTCCCTTGGACGTGCCAAGGGAGGATGGTTATTCTCTAGGGCATACCTAATGAAGGATGGTCATTCCCTTGGGCGTGCCCAGTGGAGGATGGTCGTTACCGTGGACTTGACTAATTGTTAAGTCCAAGTACCCATATTACCTCATTCCCTTGGGCGTGCCAAGGGAGGATGATCATTCTCTAGGGCATGCCCAAGGGAGGATTGTCGTTACCTTGGACTCCGTAGTTATCTATGTCTAACAACTACCAAGTCCAAGTACCTTGGGTTTGGCGTGTTTGCCAAACATGTGTTACCTTGAACTTGGTTAACTGCCAAGTCAAAATACTGTGGGTGGCATGTTTGCCAGACCCACATTATCTCATTCCCTTAGGCATGCTAAAGGAGGATGGTTATTCTCTAGGGCATGCCTAAAGAAGAATTGTCATTACTTTGGATTTAGTTAACTGCTAAGTCCAAGTACCTTTGGTCTGGTATGTTTGCCAAACACGCATTACCTTGAACCTAGCTAACTGCCAAGTCTAATTACAATGGACTTAGCTGACTGCCACATCCAAGTACCTTAGACTTGGAGAATGCCAAGTCTAAGTGCCTTGGGTCTGGCATGTTTATTAGACCCACGTTACCTATTTTAGGTCTGACATGTTTTCCAGACACATGTTATTGTGGACTTGGCTAATTGTCAAGTCTTTGCCTTGACTTACCTTATTCCTTTGGGCGTGCCAAGGGAGGATGATCATTACTTTGGGCGTTCCAATGGAGGATGTGCATTTACATGAACGTGTTAGAGGCTTGGCATACTTCCAAGACTAGTGTGCTCGGGGCTTGGCATATTGCCAAGCCTAATAGCATTCGGTTTTGGCTGGCGCCAAACCTAATGTGTCGAGGTTTGGCATCAGACTCAGCCTTCTTAGGGCTTGGTAATCGTAGCTGGGTCTCGTTAGTGCCAAACCCAGCGTGCCTTGGGCTTAGCACGCTGCCAAGCCCCTACATAGGGCATGCTTTTTCCTTTGAACTTGTCCAAGGAGGGAGGGTCATAAGGGTTTTTTAGGCCTGTTAAAAAGAGGATTATCAATAATAATACGGATATTATGGGCATAAAAGATATGAAATTAAACCTCAGAAAGTTTAGTTTTCCTGCCACTTTCACGTGGTTGCAAGAATCATATGGTTTTGAGAATTAGCTAACAGAAGGCTAAACATATCTCCCTCAAAGGCAGCATTACAAAAATAGACATCGAAAATGGTGACTCTATAAGCTATTGTATATATGTTGTGAACTCCACAATCCAAGCATTAGTGCCATTTTAGTACACTAGCCAACTTATTGCCGAAAATGAGATTGATAATATTATGCAAGTTGGTATTGTTTTGGGAGTTGATTGTGGCCTACATATATCAAATATTCCAGATGATTTTGAACAAGAGATATCGGAAGAGAAAGGGTATTTGTAAAGGAACTAGTAATGATTTTTGGCTTTCGATCCTACAATTTGGGTTTTTCTTCTAATTCTTTGATAAAGATTTTCATTTGGAATGTTTGTGGTCTGGGCTTAATATCTAAGCATAAGGTAATTAGAGAAACAATTGTTAATTATGACATTGAAATTTGCTTGCTTCTTGAAACTAAGATGAATATTTACTTTGATTTCTGGTTAGAAGTTTGTGGGATAAGCTGAATATAAAATGGTCTTGCATTGAGGCTTTAGGGAAATCAAAAGGCATTGTAATCATGTGGAATGAAGAAGTTTTCTCAGTTACTTAAGTAGAGTACACTAATAGATGGATAAGTATTATCGGGTGTCATATAGAAAAATGTTTTGAATGGATTGTTATTAGTGTTTATGGTTATTGAATGGTGTCAGATAAGAAAGTTATGTGGCATGAACTTATTGAATTTCGATATGCTTTTCTTGCAATTCCATGGTTTTTAGTAGGTGACTTCAATGAAACTCTTTATATGCATGACAAAGCAATGGTTATTTAAATAAGTCAGGTGTTTAAGCTTTCCAGAAGTTTATTCAAGTTTATGACTTAGTTGAATACCCTTTGTCATAACCCATTTTTGGGTTATTCCACAAATTCATGTTTTCTCTTCTGAAAAAAAAAAACATATTTGGACTAAAAACAAAAACAAAATCCAAAAAATAATAACAGTGAGAAGAAGATATCAGAGCACTTAGAAAATAGCTAGAAGTTGGTTGAGGAGGCTCAAAAATTCAAAGATTAAAATTTGACAGTATATTTTTTACAAATGAAGAGCCCTATTGACAAAGAAAAATTCAATTTGAGGAAAAAAGTCCAAAATCAGATGTTTATGGACTCAATTAAATTTTATTGGAGGTTTAATTGAATTTATATAGGGTTTGATTACAAGAAAATTTGATTTTTAACTCAATTTAGGCTTTAATTGGAAGAAATTAAAGTTCTGGGTCAAATTAGAATTTTTGAGCGTTGATTTGGTCAACTCAGTGGCTTAATTGCATAGATATTGAAGTTTGATGGCCAATTAGGGACTTGATTGAAAAAATCCAAAACCAAGGACCAAATTGGAAAATGCACGTAAATAAAGGAACTGAAATTGACCAAATCAAGGGTCAAATTGAAGAAATTGAAAGTTTATTGACCAATTAGGGACTTAATTGAATAAATCCAAAACCAAGGACCAAATTGAAGAGAAAGATAAACAGTAACTTTCTTGCCAATTACGCTTCTTCAGAGGGCATGCCCGAGGGGCCTTTTTCCCAAGGCGTTTGACGCCTCGTTTCTTCCCCAAATTAAATGAAACTTGCACGAAAACGATCCCCTGACACCTGACTACACGCTAGTATAAACTTTTCTGGCTGATTGAGGTTGTAGAGGCGGTGGCACCGCCCCAAAGTGGCCAAACCGACCAACCATTTTTCCTGCACAAAACTGACAGTTCATCATTGCTACTTTGAGCCAATGGTTGGGATGCTTTCGGGTCGAACCAAGGGCTGAGATTTTGCACCTTAAGAGACAAAGTGTCCCTCTTCTACCACCTCTAAATAGATTTGATCTTCATGCTCCAGGGGTGGAGAAATTTGGGTCCAAAGACAGCAAAAAAACCAGCCTCCCTAACCGGTTTTTGCTACCAGCAGAACCTCTCTCTCTCTCTCTCTCTCTCTCCACCGTGGCATTCAGCCACCAACATCGTCACCACCGGCTTGAACACCTCCCTCTCCATCACAAGCAACCGCCCGAACACCTCATATAGTAAGCACGCTGCCGAGCCTTTGTCCTCTGCAACTTTTCTTCTTCCTTCACCAGCAATCGAGACCGGCCACCATTCCCTCCACCGAAGCCTACTGAGCCACCGACCGAACCTCCTCATCGCAGCCAAGCATCCACCGCAGGTCAGCCTCTTTCCCCTTCCCTTTCTTCCTTTTCTTCTTTTTCTTCGGCGGGTGCTCCACTGTTCACGTTGTATGTGAATAATGGAGAGTAATCCACTGTTAAAAAAAAAATTCCCAAAAATCTTTTTAATTTTTTTTATTTTCTCGTGTATTTTTCTATCTATTTTGTGTAATATTGGTTTGTATTTTTATACCATAAAGATACAAATCAAGTATTAAAATACTCGGTTTTCGTCAATACATTGCAAAAAATTATAAAAAAAATATTTTATTTTCATGCATACAGCCAAGTCTCTCAAAGATAAGAAAAAAAAATCATCACATCGTATTTTCATACAATAAAAAAAATATATTTTAGCATGCATTTTTGCTTTAATAACCAATTTATTAAAGCCATGAGAACTAGGCTAATATTTCAAAAAATACCCAAAAAATATTTTGTTTCTTTTCTTTTAGTATCTGGATTATGAATTTATACGTAAAACATATTCCTGATATTAAAAAGGAAGTTCCTTTTTTTTATTGACGTTAGAACAGTTAGGTTTTTACCCGATAAGATAAAGACCTCTTTACTGAGAAGGACTTTTCTTAAACCTTAGATAGACCAATAATAAGAAATACAATAACACCTTAGCTTTTTATCAGACAATCAAACAATGCAGCTTACCTTAGGTAAGGCGTATTTGGGGTGCTAATACCTTTCCTTTACGCAACGAGTCCCCGTACCCGATCTCTGAGACCACTCAGGGTTCCTGGTGACCAATATACTAGGTGGCGACTGCCTTTCCCGCTTTCCACTGATTAAAGACAAGGAATCCTTGTCTCCCCATATTTCATATTTGCCAGATACCTAGATGAAGTGGAATATTCGCGGCGACGCCGCACACGTGCGACAGCCTTTACAACATCATTAGTTTACATGGTTTTAAGAAGGATCCATGAGTAGGATTGATAAAGCGTTTGCTCACTCTGAATGTCTACTTCAATTTGACACTTTGAGTATACCCCGCCTTACTTCAATTCATTGCTTTAAGATTACCCCGCTTTTATCATGGGCTATCTAATCATTGTCCCATTATCATTGGTGAGGACCTGATGTTTTGGGGATGGAAACATTTCAAAGGTCTAAACAGGTGGTTTTCTGATCCAAACTTTATCCCCAAGTTAAATGAATTTTTCAAGAGGGTAGGTGATGTGTTTTCAGGTAGATTTAGGGTTTTAAAAAAGATCAATGCCCTAAAACCAAGTTGAAGATATGGAATAAGGAAACTTTTGGAAACTAGGAAAATATTCTAATGGACTTGGAGACTTCTATTCAACAACTAGAAAACCAAGCTAAATTCAAGAGACTTTTATAAAAAGATAAATCAATATTAAACAAATTTGTTGCCAAAAGATGGCAAATAAACAGGAATATGAAGTCATTGTAGATATAGAAGTCTATATTATCTTGGATGAAGCTATGAGGTCATTACATTAGATTATTCCATTTGCTATTGAGCATTAAAAGGAGTAGGAATTTAATCAATCAAGTTACCATGGATGGAAAAGCTTTTTGGTAGCCTTAAGAAAGTTATTATTTTCTATTCAAAGTTATTTTCTCAGAAATCTTTCTTCATGCCAAACATAAGTTTGCATAGGTTTAAGAAGCTGAGTGTTGAATTTGTTGGTTGGCTTAAAAGGCTAGTATATATGGAAGAGCTTTGATAGGCAATTTTCAATTATAAAAGGTCTAAATTACTAGGACCTGATGGGTTTAATTTTACTTTCTAGAAAAAATCATGGAACTTTGTTAAACATGCCATTTTTTATATGATATCAGAGTTTTTAGAAATAGAAAGTAGCTAAAGAGTATAAACAATTTATATATCTCTCTTATTTAAAAAGGAATGGGAACCTAAACTTTAGTGACTAGAAACCTATAAGCTTTATAAACATGTTGTATAAGATGATTTTTAAGATCCTTGCTAATTGAATCAGAGAAGTTATTGATGGGGTTATAAGTAAATTCCAGTTAGTTTTTATTTTCGATCGATATATGTTAGACTTAGTAATGATTGCTAATGAGGTGATTGACTCTATGAAGAGATAGGGTGCTTAAAGGTTTATTTTCAAACTTGATTTTCATAAAGCTATTGAGTTAGTATTTTTGGAATATTTGGATAAGATAATGAAATATATGGGTTTCGGATTTTATTAGCACAAATGGATTCATGAATGTATCTCCCACATCCAGACTATTAGTCTTCTTTAATGTCTCTCCATTACCACATTTAATAGTTTTACTGACAAAATTTTCTGTTGGTATTTACACTACCATTTTGTCGGTAAGAATTTTACCGACAGATTCACAGACAAAAACCGTCTGTCGGTAAACCTTTCGTCAGTAATTTTATTTTTATCGGTAAAACGAATACTGATGGTTTTACAGACAGAAAATGCGCACAAAAAACAATTATCTGCTTCAATACACTGATGGAATAATTTCGTCGGTGATGTAACAATATCCGTCTATAATAATTAAAATATATATATTTTTAAAATCTTTTCAACAAAAAAAAAATAAAATTGTATAAAATAAATTTGAATAATATAAAATCCAAATATTCATTACAAATTTATATGTTCAAATAAAAGGAAACTAGAACAATGACAACACTAAAGGAGGAGGAGGAGGCTGGCCGTTCTCGAGGTCAGGTAAAACAAAAAGCGCACACATACCACACATATGTGATCTCATGTCCATGACCATTTAGCAGAGTTATTCATAATCCACCGAGAGTCACTCATATTTTTCGGTGAAATAGGTCGTATGTTGTTATAAGGCCTCGAACTCCTGAGACTGGGTGCTCGATACCGATTGCAAGCTCCCACTATTTGAGACACTACGGGCCATCCGTAAGTTCTTGGTCGTAGTGTTGGAGAGTCAGTACACCTGATTTCTATTGGATCCATCAGATGATCCTGCCACCATCCACAAATCCAGATCGAAATTCAGGTGGGTCAAAGGATCGTCCCCGTATCTCTCTTAATCGATTGTTATATATCTCTTGGAAATAAAAACTAAAATCATCAAATTCAATTCAAGAAAATAATAACTTATGAAAGAAAATGGTTGAACGAACATACCACAAAGTGTTGAGCGCGGTTGTCGATGAACTGTTGCACCCCTTTTTGGTGGTCTTCACTCTGCACGTGCGTTTCCACAAAAAAGCTTCATTGCGCTCGACTCACGTCCAAAAGTCGTAGCCTGTAAGAAAACAAATGATGCAAGTTAAATATATTTATAAATAACAACAAATTAATTAAAGATAGATGTGATTAAAATTAATCTCACCATTTGCTTTGCATGCAAAATTAAAGGAATGGAGTTGCCGGTGTGCATGGTAACCGAGCCGTGAATTTGTCGGCTCTAGTTCCCCGCACTAGAATGTGAGCATCGTGTGAAATTTTTGGATGTCACGTGCTGAATATATTCCACCCAAGTATCCTCCAGGATGTATGGCAGCCTGCAATCCTTCCAAATTGCCACATCATTCCAGCTTGGCAGAGCATTTTCTTTGGCATAATTTTTATCTTTTTTTTGCACCTCATTCCAAAATTCACGTAACCTACATGATACAAAAGTATTCTATATAAGTTAATGACAAATGAAATTTTAATATTTAAAATAAAAAATAATTATCGTATTGTTTTCGTTATTACCTAGTTGCAGAGTGATTCTCTCAAATCCTTCTCGCAACATTATCATTTTCTCTATTCCATTCAAATTTACTCTTGCATAACAATTTATGAAAAATAAATCAATAAAATAAATAAAATAAATGAATTTACATAAAAAATAGTTAAAATTTTAAGTTTAACTTTAAACTTGTAAATCATGCATCGACATTAGGTTTTCAACGCCAATGTTATTACCCAGATGACTTCAATGCTTGTAAACCTGAAAATCAATAAAATTAATGAAATATTAGTTGTTAATAAATTTTTAAAAACAAACCAACTCAAAGCAAAACAGATTTACATTGAAAGGTTGTCCTTCCAATGCGCCTCGTACTTGCAGTGAATGGATCCCGTTGTGAAGGGACACTGCCTTTACATTGTAGAACAACACTAGAAGAGGCAGGATGCAGGTGTCTCTTCTTGGTCGGCACCCAATGACATGTTGTTGTCATCATCGCTGCTAGAAGAACTAGCTACGATCAGGTGCTCACGACGTGCAGTTGATTTCTCTCTATACATCTACATAAATTTGATAAATATTTACATAATTAATTTTGATTCTAGAAACTACTCAAAATTTTCAATCCTGCAAATATATAAAATATATGTCACAAATCAGTTGATTTTAATTTATTTCTACAAACAATTTTAGATTATTCAATTTCATTTCATTTTCAACATGATAATGTTTTTAATCCTAAAATGACAAGAATTTTTTGTAATTAAATTTAATCCTATATATTCAATTAACATTTATACTTCAAATTTAACAATAACAATTAAAATTCAACAAAACAATAAAACATTATTGCAATGTAGACAATAAAATAGACAAAAAATAAAGTTTAATCCTATAAATTTAATTGACATTTATACTACAAATTTGATAATAACAATTACAATTCAACAAAAAAAAATAAAACATTATTGCAATGTAGACGAAAAAATAGACAAAAAAATTAATCCTATATATTCAATTAACATTTATAGCACAAATTTAACAATAACAATTAAAATTCAACAAACACAATAAAACATTATTGCAATGTAGACAAAAAAAAAATAGACAAAATAAAAATAAAATATAAGGTTTAGGAATGAAAAATGATTACCTTAATGGCGTGTTTAATTTTAAAGTTTATCTATGTGTGATAAAAAAAACAAAAATACATTGTTAATAAACCGAAGAAAAGAAGAAAAATAAAAAGCAAATAAGTTAAAAGATTCACCACACATACCTTTTAATCATGTTGATAGTAAAAACCTTAAGTTCTACTACTTGAAACTACAATAGAAGATAGGATTTGAGTGAGGAGAGGATTCACAAAGAGAGTGAAGAGATGATTGCGAAAATGAGAGAAAAAAATGAACTTCTAGCGTCCTCGTTGAGTTTTATACTGCGTTTTTACCGATGGAATCACCAACAAAATATTAAATAATATTAATTTTAATTAATCCGTTGATGATTCCCTTGGTAAATTCACCTTGAAATTTTTATTTTTTACTAAAATTTTCAAAAAAACCTCTAGATTTTTGGCAGTATGTCTGTGATTCTGTCGGTAAAAAAGCAATCAATACAGACATAGTTGCATTAATTAACAAAGCATTGAAATTCAAATTCCGTCAGTAATTCCTTCGAGAACTTGACAGTCACTTAATGCACAGTCAAAAGTGTCAGGGGGAGGGGAACATTTCCTTTTGCCTCTGGAATACACCGACGGTTTGTGTCCGTTGGTGTTTCCATCAATGTGCTGCACAGTGAACAGTGTTAAGGGGACGAGAACAATTCCCTTCGCCTCTAGAATACACCGATGAACACAAACCGTCGGTGTTTCCATCGGTGTTTTGCACAGTGAATGACAGATTGTAGTTGTATTCTTTATCTATCTATCCTACAAATACTTATATTGAAAGCTGCACGCTAACACAAAAACACCAGTTCACATAACAATTATAAAATAAATACTTCTTTGTTAAGAATTCCATCAATAACTATTACATTATAGTTTATTGAATTACACTTTTGTATTTTGATAGTTAGTTAGAATTGTCTTCTTCTTCTTCTTCAATTGACTCGTCGTTAGCTCCATCGCAATCTTTTATAGTGATAACATTGCTATCATTATCTTCATCGACTTATACTTATCTGCTGGAGCTTAGAACAACATTCAACTTCTTAGCATCAACATCAACAAAAATATTATCGAAGACGCAAAAAAATTGAATTTTCTTCGAAGTCAATCGATGGAACAACTCAATATGGTTCAACCAACTCACTTACTTGAAAGACATCATCTCTGACATTTGAGTCATCGTTCTCATCCTGAACAACCTCGACACAACCCTTGGGTATGATTTTCAATATGGATAACCAATTAAGTTTGAAATGATTCTTTTTAAAAGAAGGGGTGTATGTGTAATAAACTTGTTGGCATTGCTTAGAGAAAATAAAAACATCGTTGACGTTGCGGAGTCTAGCTTTTAAGTTAATCTCGACCAAACCATGATGAAGATCTACTTTGATTCCTCTGTTAATGGTGTCATACCAATAACATTTGAATAAAAAGACTATTATACTCGCCATGATATTGCCGTTCAATTACCTCTTATAATTTTCTATAATAGTCAACTTCAAACTTACTAGAAGTCGATTTCTTAACACAACCCCCACTATTAGATGTCTTTCTACCTTGCCTATATTCTTTAGTATGAAACACATACCCATTACCAAAATACCCGTTGTAGCACTTCATTTCTCTTTCAGGACCTAGACTTAGTGAAGACAATGTATCACTAGCATTCCTTTCTATTTTATAAACCTGGTACATCAAGTACAACAATGAATAATGATCGAGAATTCTATAACTAAATTAGGTATCCTGATAGATAATGAGTTTGTGATAGTACTTCCATATGTTCTGAACCACATCACAAATTGTTCATCTTGTAATCGAATGATTTAAGATTCGGTCAGTTGTGAGTTATTAAACAGTAAGTATTGACGATGTTGCCTACGAGGTATTCAACAATGTATGAGTTTTTTATATTACAAAGAGAAATAGTCAATTAATAACAAATTTTAAGTAGTATATTTAGTGGATAAAATGTCTTAGTTCATCACAGTTAAATAGCACATATAATTATGTGCTTGTCTGAATTCTATTTCAAACAAATATCTTCCCCTGATAATATTTTTTGGTGTGGGTCGTCCAGGATTAGAGAATATTAATAAGTTCCCACTCAAAGGCACTTCACCACCATCGTCATGTCTTGAATAGCGATTGATTCTTGTTCTCAAATGAGACTCGAAATAATACTAGATAAATGTTGAGATCTCTTCAACATTATAGGCCTTACATATCGATGCCTCAACATGCGTCTTGTTTTTTTTTTTATCTTTTTCATAAGGTTGAACAAGTATCTGCATGGAATAAAATGAATGTTTTCAATTAATAAAAACAATGAAAATAACATCGAAGATTACATTGCATATGTAATCTCTAACCTCTCGAATGGATAAATCCATCTATACTGGACTAGGCCTTCAACTTTTGCCTCATATGGTAAATATATGGGTAGATATTTCATCGAGTTAAAAAATAATGGAGAGAATATCTTCTCAAGTTTGCATATTGTCTCAACAATATTCATTTCAAACCTCTCAGTGTGCTGTGTTTGCAACTTGCTACATCATATATCTTTAAAGAAATGATTGATCTCCATAAGTGCATCTCATATCCCCTTGGCAATAAATCATGATAAGATAATGGAATGAGTGTTTGTATAAACAAGTTACAATCATGGCTCTTTATTCCATACAATTTGCAATCCTTCAAATTAATCAACCTTGATATGTTTGAGGCATATCTATCGAGAAAACGCAGACTCTTCAGTCATTTGTACACCATTAGTTATGTATTTTTTTCTAAGGTGAAGCTTGTTTTGGGCTTTGCGACCCATAACCCAACATAAACCAACTCAAATTTTTATGGTGACAAAACAACGCTATATCAATTCTAGTCTTGATGTTGTCTTTTGTCTTCGTCTTCACATCCATAACCATATTGAATATGTTCTCATACACATTATTGTTTATGTGCATGACGTCAAGATTATGACAGAGGAGATTGGTCTTCCAATAAGGAAGCTCCTAGAAAATAGATCGTTTTACCTAGTTGTGGGTCAAACCAAAACTAGGAAACTTCTGCTTACCAGATTGAAAACCAAACACAATGTCACCATACTCTGACACCACGTCATACAATTCTTCACCAAAAAGACACGGGGGTGCAACATCCTTTTCAACTCTACAAAAAAATCATTTTTGTTCTTTCTGTACTTGTGATTTGTTAGCAAGAAACGCAGGTGGCAGTTAAAAAAAGACGTTTTACCCTCGTTTATTAGTGTGAATGCCTTTTTTTTTTCATGCACTATGGACATGCTAGTTTTCCATGCATGCTCCAACCATAAACCACTCTATAAGCTAGAAAATCATTGATAGCTCACATCAAAACTGCCCTTACAAGAAAATTTTATTTCATCAATACATCATAAGTCAATGTCCCGGAGGACCACAACTACATCAGCTCATCAATCAACCATTGAGGACAAACATCTATATTCCAGCCCAGACTATTAGGATCGGGTATGATCGTAGATAAAAACATGAACTCTAGCCTCATACACATCCTTGATGGTAAGTTGTAAACCATTAGTATAACCGGCCAATAAAAATAAGGAGCAATAAATGACCTGAATGGATCGAATCCATCTATAAATAGCCCAAAACACATGTTTATTGGTTCATCTGAAAAGTGAAGATGCACATTATTAAAGTGTTTACATGCTTCATCATCGGAGGGGTACACCATCACTCCATCCACCGCATCATGTGATTGGTGCCATCTCATGTGATCAACAATCTTTGGTGACATGAACAACCTCTATAGTCTAGGTATGATTGAAAAGTATCTAAGTTTTTTATGTATTATAAGAGTCTTTCCCCTGTTAGTTCTGGATTTATAACAGGAATGCTCGCGTGTCTTGCACTCGGCCAGCTTCGCATTTTCAAGGTAGTAAAGCATGCAAAAGTTTAGATACATGTCAATTTTCTAGTATCCTAGACCGAGGGGTTTCATCATGGACTTAGAAGTACAAAAGTTCTCTTTCAGTTCACTTCAAGTAAAATGCATCTAGCCTATTTGATAATTTTGTCATAACCAGCCTCACTCAACCCATAATCCGACTTATTGGTAAACACTTATGCAATGACCGATAATTTATTGTGGTTTGTGCAGCCATTCCATAATGGTTCGTTAGAATCTTTCAAAAGATCAAAAAATTTAGTCGTGTTTGCATTAGGTTCTTCATCTATGATTGGACATTAACTGACATGACGCTGATTGATTCTTATCGCATCCATAACCATAGTCCTATAAGGATTATTATTGTCAGTTTCAACTCCATGCACGTTGCTAGCACTAGAAGTTGACTCATCCATCCTTTTACCATAGTCTCGCGAGGAATAAATGGTTCTCTGTGTGCATACCAACACAAGTATTCCTCCATGAACCCTTTGTGTAGAAGATGCATTGTTACAACATTTGGATGAAAAAACTTTTATTTTTACACCTCTTACATGAACACCAAATACTGCCTCCACTAATATTTCTCGGAATAAATGTTGCCTAATTAATAAAACCTTAAACCACATTACAATAATTCATCCTCCGCAATCTTTGGGGTGAATCTCGATATATCTATGAATGATCATCCATGATTTCTATCGAACCTATATATATCAAATAATGATGTCAACAATATGTATTAATTAACAATGTTAAGTAAATAATCAACCTACTTTCATATTTCTCTTAATTCATTATCAATTATCTATGTACACATTAATTTACGGAAATTACAACTAGGCAATAAAATTGACAAAATATAAAATGAACTCGTTAAACAAGCCATTATTTATATCATCACAACACACCTAAGTCGGTAAATCGACATAAGTTTCAACAATTTACAAACAAATATAATTTTACAAAATCTAAAACAAACCATAACATGTACAAAATCATATATCCATACAACAAGTTTGTTTAAGAAAAGATAATAAAACAAGTAAACACCCAAACAAAATACATATACTATAAAAATATGCAATAAAAAAATTGACATTTCAAAATTGTGTTCAAATTAAAAAAATGATACATTTACTTAAAATGAAAAATCCACAATAAAAGTGTTGTTGTGACTGGAAATGTTGAGAAAGGATGAGTTGTGTTTAGATGGGATGGAATGTTAGGGGGAAGAGGGATCTATTTGTTAGTTGCAGAGGGGAAGAAGGAGAAATAGGGGAGGAGAGGGTCAACAACTAGGTCATTTATTAACTATTACCGATGAAATGTTTATGTTTGTATATCCGTCAAAAATTCTATCGGTATACGTGACACAACACTATATGGTTTTTGCTATTTGAATTCATTTGTAATTCTATCGGTAAAAGCATCCATAAAAAATTACACGTCATCATAATTTTTTGTTTTTTTAAATTCATTTTATTTAGACTAGGATTCCCTTGGTATTTACCAATGAAATATTTTTATTTGTAAATACTGACGGATCTGGCGATGGAATCAATTCAGACAGTAAATATCACCCTAAAATACCGATATATTTTTTCCGTCGGTAATTTTGTTTGTATTCATAAATTTTCTGGTAGTGCTCCATCGTCAAAGTTTGCAGTTGTATGTGGTTTGAGGTAAGGAGATTCATTATCTTCTCTACTCTTTAATCTGATAGTTGAAGGCCTGTTTGTATTAATCACCAGAGCAATAAATGGTGGTTTGTTTTTAGTTATTGAGATTGAAGAAGTTTTTCAGGTAAGCCACTTGCATCTTACGGATGCTACTTCGATATTTGTCCTTAAGGATATTACAAGTCTGTTAAATGTTCAAACGACTCTGAGGTGGTTTAGTAAGTGTAGAAGGGTTGAGAATAAATTATCATAAGAGCTTTTTAATAGGAATAAATGTTAATTAACTGTACACTATTGGCTTGTCAAATCTCTTATTTTGCAATTTTGACTCCTTACCGACCATGTATTTAGGGCTACCATTAGGTGCCAATACAAACATAATTTTTACATGGACTTCAGACTTGGAACTCTCACTAGAAGCTCAGGTTTGTTTAATTAAGAGTGTACTCGTCTTTCTCCCTATATATTATGTGCCCTAGTTTAAAATGTCAAAGGAAGTGGCAAAGCTTATTATACAATACTCTAAATGGTATGGAGAAATTACTGTTTTTCCACACTTAAATTACTGTGGATTATAACAGTAATCCATAGTTATTCTTCCCCCCCTTTTTTTTTTACTAACTTTTTCTTCTTCTTTTTTCATTTTTTTTTCTGTTTTTTTTCAAAATAACTTTTTTTTTAACTTTCCTATTTTTCTTTTTTATTCATTTATTTTTTCTTTTTTTTTTCAAAATTATTTTTGTTGATTTTACTTTTTAAATATTGACCGAGTTAAAATTTTTGCTTTTTATTGTTTTTTTTAAAATACTGTGGATTGCTGCGATATTTTTCCACATAGTTTTTCTATTTTATTTCTTTATTTTTTAAAATTATATTTGTCAATTTTTTTTTTAATATTGAGCAAATTGAGAAGTTAGTTTTGTAATTTTTTTTCTTTAAAACATTGTTGATTGCTACAGTGTTTCTCCGCATGGTTTTTTTTAAATTTTCTCCGAAATTATCTTTTTTTATTTTATTTTTTAATATTAAGCTGGTTAAAAATTACAGTTACTATATGTGAGGAAAGCACTATAACTTTCCTCGAAAATTACTGTTGATTGCTATAGTGCTTTTTCCCACATGGTTTTTTTTCTGTTTTTGTTATTTTTTCCCTAAAATTATCTTTGTCAATTTTATTTTTTAAATATTAAGCTGGTTAAGAATTGCAATTACAAGTAAATACAAGTTTTTCCTCACAAAACACTATGGATTGATACAGTTTTTCCTCACATGGTTTTTTTTCCAGTTTCTTTTGTGTTTTCTTTTTTTGTGATATTTTTTTCCAAAATTATCT
>Ga0307513_10001014_pt1 | contig 40675 bp, 60 predicted proteins | sample 15_EM_MG_FD_202174 | JGI IMG/M metagenome (GOLD analysis project Ga0307513, IMG submission 202174) | Populus trichocarpa ectomycorrhiza microbial communities from riparian zone in the Pacific Northwest, United States - 15_EM | ecosystem: Host-associated > Plants > Roots > Unclassified | place...
AAACCCAAAGCGGGTGGTAAGTACATCATCGCGCCGCGACACTCCCGCCCCTCACTGCTTTTGCAGGATCCCGGATGCCGCCGCCAAAGGTCCCGGCCAAGCGTCAAGCGCCCCTGCACGAAGCTGACGACAACCAGACTTTCGGTGATTCCTCTCTCACCGAAAGCCCTGAACCTCGACTGCTATCGCGTAAGCGACAGAAGGCAAAGGCGATCGCGTCAAACGAGCCCGTCCGAAGGTCCCGGAGGACCATGTCGCGGACGCCCGCGCCCGCCGATGATTAAGCAGCATGCTCGCCCGGTTTCTTGACGGACTCTCAATTTCTTGACGGGCTCTCAGTTTCGTGATGGACTTTTTTTGGACCTCTCGCATACTGTATTCACCAGACAATGTGATCGTAACGTAGAATTAGTGTACTGACTGTCTGTTATTATTGGAGAATACGAGGGCTTGCGGAATTAACAAACGATTGTAAGATATCCCTTCCCCCATAAGGATATCCTTTCCTTGCGAGTGACCCTCGTACCTCGTGAGGGAACGCCCTCCTCTACGAGGATCCCTCATCCCTCGTAAGGGAGGGTATTCCCTTACGAGGGACCCATTTGTTCTGTCCTATCCTCATAAGGGACGTTTCCCCACCTGTGGCACACCATTATTTCGTAAGTGAACTCCGATGCTACATGTGGCCCATGTTGCCACGCCGCGCTCGTAAGCATTCTTATTCGTAGCGGCACTTATGACGACAAACATATTTCATGAAATCATCTCGAAAATTACAGATGTTTGGTAACATATATACTTCCTCGCGTACGGAGTGAGTTCACTTACGAACTCGACAGGGACTTATGGCCCTTATGTGGAAATATGGGGCTCATGTGGCTCCCGACTTTTTCCCGATGCCACACGATGTAAACGTGAAAAGTTGCACAGAATTCTGATCCACCGGTCCTTCGACTCTGGTTTCGCAAACACTGCCTGGTCGGAGGCTTTAGCACGCGGGAAGGTTCAACAAGAGAGATTTACCTCATCGAGTATGTCTACAACGGTCTGCGCGTCTTCTTTGGAGAGGGTGCTGGAGCCGTTTGTTCGCCGCCGAACTCCTGATTCGACGGCAATGATGTGGGGGATTAGTCGCGGGTCAATCCCGATACCAGCAAGCTCAGGGTCTTGTGCTCGTCAGTTGTCGCATCCATACTTGTTGGAGTCAGGACTCACTCTGGGCTGGTTGGGTTCTCGGCATAGCTATCCTCGAACCAGTGGGAGAGCTGTAGAGATAAAGAGTGGGCGACACTCAAGCGGGGGGTATCCTAGTAATATACCACTCCAACGGCGCTACGCAGAAGGGTCCTGGGCATTTGAATCGTGAACGCGGTGCGGGGGTGTCAATCGAATAGTTGGCAGCCACGCGAAACGATGCCCATCGGTATCTCTCTCGCAACCAAATACCCTGGATGATTCATAGAATCCGTCGGCGGATATCGTAGACGCCCTCGGTGACAAATGTCCATGGATCCCACATCCCAGAAGACGGATACGATCCGACAAAAAACTTCGATATGTAGGCCCCCCACAACGAAGCACGGTCCTGGCCACACGTGGAATGACTCAACGGGTGGGCTCCGAGTTCCGAGCCAACCCCACCAAACTCTATACGGACGTGTATATGGTTCTGCACGCTGCGGCAGTTTGCGAGCGCGACAGCTGTATGTCAGTTCCCATGCCTGAATAGTTTGTTTGAGTGAGATTTGAATGAGGCTGAAACGTTGACTGACGAGCGTTGTGGCACTCTCGAGAGAGGGACGGGAGATCGTCGAGCGAGTCCGGTCTGTTGATATCTCCGGATCTCACTCTGACAAATTGTCCAAGTATTGGGACTTTCATATCGCTGTCATTAGATGACTGGTGTGGCGAGCGATCTATGTGTTCACGCCGGAGCGATGCAAACTCCGGAAGTTCACCCCACATCCAACGAACTCGCAGTCGACTTTAATTGCGCCTTCTTCGCTGCTGTATTCCCCTTCCATTGTGCATCTATACATTGATCCCCGCCCATTTCCTTGGACCGCCGGAATTCCCGGGGCTCAGGTCACCCATCTCGGATTCCCCCTGATCAGTCCTGATCCCGCTTCTCTCCTCGATCAATTGAGCCATTTGGCTCTTGGGACTCCCACCCAGTCCCGTCTCCCTAGGTTCCTCGGCTAGTCCCTCGGTTTCCGGTAATTCCGATGATGTGATAACGCCAGAGTTCATGCGCTGTCTGCAATTCGGTGCACAAGCAGGCCCAATGGCTGGTCCTTTACTCTCAACGGCGGTTGAAGTTACTTGAGGCCCTCCACAACCCGCTCGCTACGCCACCGCGAATGCTTGCAACAAACAGAGGTGTTTACGCGCTGATACTGTCGATTCCCCGATTGTGGCAAGCAATCCGTTGACAAAAGGACGACGAAGTGACAAACTCACGCATCTCAAGTTCAGCACGTACGCTTGTCCTAACCCTTCATGCGACTCTTGCTCGGGCAGAAACACTGGTCCAGTAGACCCTGGTTCCTTTTGATCCCGTAGTTCACACGTTTGAACACCTGCTTGGCGATATTGCCGCGCTCACGGAGAGGATGAGAGATGTGGAGTGGGCGTCACAACTGATTTCCCTCCCGATGCCGTGCATGCTCCTCCTATATTCGGTTGGCATAAACCTGAAAGTAGTTCGACAAGTCCGCTGCTCGGTTGGGTGGGGCACTGGGCAACAGCGGCCCTCGCAGAATGGTCATGCGAATCGGAATATACCCTTGCGTAAATCTTACTCAATGTATGGTTGGTACTCGGACCACCTTACGCAACTCAGGTTACGACGGGCATTGTTTCGATTTGATGTTCGAGGATCCTACGCCTCGCACCCGGAGTGGAACGGTTTCTCCGCATCCCAGATCCCAAGTTCCCGAATCCTCGCTGGGTCATATGGCGGAGCGGAGTTTCGGCAGCTCGGCAGATCTGGGGGATTCCGAAACTAGACCTCGGGTTGCCACGTGACCCCTTCACTTTTCAAGTCGATCGCCGGATGGCCTGCGTTAGTTTGAGATGGGGTCAGTCATGACCAACCCATACCACAAACCGCGAGGCACAGAATCCACTAGAAGCCTCGAAGATCAGGCAAGGTAAGGAGTCCATGCGTTCCCACCGGCCACGAGCGACCTCCTCATCTCTCTTTGCAACCCCACACTCACAATGACTTTACCCAATCCCCTACAACAACTCTACGACCTCAACAAGTCTTCGCCCCAGTTTTATAATCAGCTCCGCAACATTATCAGTGGGGAAGAATATCGAGAACGCGTTCCACACCTTCGGGATGATGATTTGGTGCGGCTCGTCGAGTACCTAGATGGCGTAAGTCTCCAACTCGCTCTCCCCCACTCCCTATTCACCGTCATCGTAGGTTCTTGATCATTTCGATCCTGTGGCCCACGCGTTCCGGATATCCTTACATGAACTCAGAAGGATATGCGGCGCTCATGAGACGCTGCCCAAATCATCCATGATTCCAGATTCCCTTCGGATTGGGCCACCGGTAGATCCTGGTTACGCGCAAGAAGGAATGTTGAATGGTGCAAAGGTCCGCGTAAAACATGTCCGGGTATATTCCAACGAAGATCCGCGGATGGCCAAGAAGGTATATCGGCGACCGCACTGTATCTCCCGTTCTCCAGTACTGACAAAACCAACAGGCCTTCGTTCAATTAGCTGTGATATGGAAACGATTGAACCACCCAAATATTGTTCCCCTTCTGGGTGCCACTATCGACCCTCCCCAACTCATCTCGGACTGGATGCCTTGCGGGGACCTCGTGGGGTACATCGTGGGCCACGCGGACGCGGACAGACTTGGCCTTGTAGGTATTCTCATACTGCGTTACGTCACTCAATGCTGAGCCCATCACCAGTTGTATGACGTTGCTGAGGGGCTGAACTACCTCCATTCCTGTAACATAATTCATGGAGGTCTCAAAGGGGTATGAGATTGTCTTGATATCGTTAAACCGCTGTGCTGACACCCATCCAGCCAAACATTCTTGTGAATGTCAACGGTCGCGCGCTGATCACGGATCCTGGCCTTGCTATGGTCACCCAAAGTCCGGACTCTGTATGGGGCGCTGCGGACGAGCGTGCTGGCACTGTATGGTGGATCGCACCAGAGATCTTAGGTGGGTGGGGTGCGTATAGCAAGGAAGGGGATGTCTTCTCGTTGGCGATGGTCGCGATCGAGGTATTTATAGATGATCCGCGCGTTGACTTTTGACTTGATGCGATTCTGTCTCTACAACAGATGTTTACTGGCGCAGTTCCATTCCTGGGCAGCTCACCCACCGAAGCTTTGTTGCCCATACTGGAGGGGAGGCGCCCGCCGCGACCGACTGACTCAACTTTCACGGATGGGTTGTGGGCACTGACCCGACGCTGCTGGAATCAAGAAGCTCACCTTCGCCCACGGGTGTCAGAAGTATTGGAGGTTTTGCGCGGCTTGTGGGTTTCAGCTCTGGAATCGCCCATTCGTCGCCTGACCAGTTTCTCACGTGCAGTGACATTCCGGCATGGAGACGCTTGATTAGCCATCCCCGTGCTACAGATAGGCATATCTCGCTGGTTACCGAGATTTTCTCGGACAGTAATGAGATTCGAGTGGTCAAATGTCTCCGTGAGGATGACGCTCAGTTCTTTATTGATGTGATAGATGAGGTACCTCCATCCTTTCTCAGCGGAATACTTCGATTGACCTCGACTCAAACCTTTGCGCTGGACTGATTAGACATTGTATAACCTCCCGCAACCACAACGGAAGGAGTGTATGAGAGTTTTACGCAGGATATGTGGCCGCCAGGGTTTACTCCCAAGATCACTCCAAATCTCATTTTCCTACGACCGGTCGGCAACCACACCATGCAGGGGTGGGTCTGCTGACGTGTGGATGGGCGAACATGAGGGGCGAAATGTTGCGGTCAAGGTTCTGAGGGTATTTCCGAAGAGCAAATGTGATAAGATTGCGAGGGTGAGTTTTCGGTGTGGCCCTCTAAAAACTTGTATAGATGAGCTAATTATGACTGCAGAGGTTCTGCAAGGAGGCTGTAACGTGGAAACTCCTCCATCATCCGAATGTGCTATGGCTGTTGGGAGCGACGATGGCGAATCGCCAATTTGTGATGGTATCGGAATGGATGATCAACGGAAACATCAACGAGTTCATCGAGGCACATCAGGATGCCAACCGGTATGAGCTTGTAGGAATCTGGTTTTACCCCCTGCCTTACTCTCCGCTGATAACCGCCCGACTCTTATAGCTGAAGGATGCCGTTAGGGGGTTGATATATATGCACGGGGAGGGGATGATACACGGGGATTTGAAAGGGGTATGGCCCTTCGAATGCCGGTCGCCAATCCGCCCTGACTCGACTTTTTACCAAGGCCAACATTCTCATTGACAGCGATCGCCATGCTCGCTTGGCAGACTTCGGACTTACCACCATCGTTTCGGACCCCTCGAACCCTACGGCCACGCTTTCATCCACAGGTGGTGGGACGGCACGGTGGATGGGCCCCGAGCTGTTCGATCCTGACCGGTTCGGTCTGCCGGACAGTCGACCGACAAAGGAGTCGGATTGCTACGCGTTGGGAATGGTTATTTATGAAGTACTCAGCGGGCAAATTCCCTTTGCATCGTCTAGGGACGCAGCTATCATATGCAAGGTCATCAGCGGTCAACGCCCGGAGAGACCACAAGGAGAAGAAAACGTATGGTTTACGGGTGAATTATGGAGAACACTGCAGCTGTGCTGGGCGGCTCCACCAGCAAGGCGTCCTAGCATAGAAGCCGTGTTTGAGTGTTTGGAGCGGGTCTCGCGGCTACCCCCTAGCACGGGTGATGAGTTGAGTCCAGCAGTGAGGGATTCTTGTATGTTTTATCACTCCATTTAAAATCTCCATCTCACCTCCAATTCTCCTCGTTCAGCAGACCGGTTGGTCATGCGAAGCGGGAACAAGTCCTCGGTTCCGTCGGATAGTTGTCCCAGTAATGTGACAGGTCCGACGACGAGCCATGGCAGTGAAGGTTAGTTCCAATTGAGCGTATGGAACTGCCATCACACTGATAACAATCCTTCAAGATGTCGAACCGACCCCTTTACAAAATAACAAGGAGCTGCCGTGGAACGTCTGGGGGCTGACACCAGAAGATCCCACGAAACTTCCCACTCAGATGGCGAGCATCCTCGACATGAAAGAAACCCTTCGGGATGAAGATTTGGTGCTACTTGTGGAATACCTTGACAATGCATGTCTCTATATTATCTTGACCCCCTCCGTGCTCAACTTTGATGCAGGTTCTTGGTGATTTAGTCCCTACTAGTTCTGCCTTCCGGACATGCCTGCGTGAACTCAGAAGGACATGCGGCATCTTTCGGATACTCCCACGGTCTTACACACTTCCAGACTTTGTTCTACGCATTGATGACCAGCCGATTGTTTGGGGATATTACGGCAACGTCCACAAGGGGTCTCTCGATGGTTCAGAGGTTCGAGTAAAGAGACTCTCTATGCCCTCTGATGCAGCAGGGCAGGATTTTACCAAGGTATGTTATCCGTACCACCACTTCTCTCACCCACCAACACTGGAAAACCCCACAGAAATTCTACGAAGAAGTTGTAACATGGAAATACTTGAAACATTCAAATATCGTCCCCCTCCAGGGTATTAATATCACTACTTCCCCCCAGCTAATATCGGGTTGGATCTCAGGCGGAAACCTGATGGGGTACATCAAGAACAACCCGGAGGAAGACCGTCTCGTCCTCGTATGTGGCTTTTATGCATTGAATGGCCCGCGTGCTTACCGCTTACAAGCTACGCGACGTCGCCAACGGTCTCAAATACCTCCACTCCAACGATGTGGTTCATGGGAATTTGGGGGTGGTGCGTGGTGACCCATCGATCGGTATCACAATCGGTTTGACATGCTTACAGCCAAACATCCTCGTGGACGATTTTGGCCAAGTGCGGATTACGGACTTTGGTCTCGCCACGATGCCCCGAGACCCAGATTCCAAACGAGCCTTCTTCGACGATCAAACTGTACAATGGACGGCACCAGAGATTTTGAATGACTGTGGAACGTATAGCAAGGAAGCGGATGTATTTTCGTTCGCGATGGTTATGGTCGAGGTGCGGTGCAGACGAATCGATGCGCGCCGAGCTTTCCTTAACCGTCCTTTCGTCTCAATGCAGGTTTTCACCCGTGCGGTCCCATTTGGTGCCAGTAAACCCGGTATGGCGGGTTTAGCAATAATGCAGGGGGATCGCCCGCCACGGCCGGCCCATCCGCTGTGCTCAGACAAATTGTGGAAGATAATACAACGCTGCTGGGCCCAGGAACCTAGCTCGCGCCCGGAGGTTTCAGAGGTGCTGGGCGTCTTACGTGGACCGTCGCGTGACCCTTCCTCCCGCCCATCAACTCCCATCAAATTCCTCGAAGGAAAAGTGAGGAACATCAGGGGGCGACTGAATCGCTAGCATCGGGGATTATAGCACTATGTTTACAGAATTTTTGTACATGTGAGTAGGATAAAACCAGTCCCGAGGGGTAAAGTCCCTAGAGCGAGTAGTTCTACAATCCAACCACATCGGGCGGCTACGAGAGGGCGTGCTTGCTGGTAACGAGTTCGCCTTGGTCAGGATTCCGGTGTTGATGGGGAATCTGGGTGAGGGATCCCCACCCCCGGCAGCACGATGGAGGGAAACAACATTCAAGAGTGAACAGACCGTGCGGGCTCGTGGGACGGATCTCGGGAGAGTCATGCGGAGAGGCATGGAGACTGGGGTAGACATTTTACAACGGAAAAGATGTGGACAGCGGTGGATCAGATATCAAGTGCAGTACGTACTACGTGGATACAACTACAACTACGCTTGGGATCGTGACAGATGGTTACCCGTGATAAGTGTTGTGGGTAGAGTAAAGAATGACCAACAGCCCGGTGGTGTCATGCGGCAGGCCTCTGCTGAACAAAATGGATCACTCGCGACAATAGCAATAATACCATACGTCCTTCATCCATTGAAGGGATCCGCTCTTTTCTGAAGAATTGTTTTCCCTGACTCGTGTAAACCATGCCTCTCCTACAACGCCTTCAGGAGCTTCATAGAGATCCTTTCAACTTATCGGTGCTTATGCGACGGCACCACCGATGAGGTGAATTCACTACTCAAGTCCTTGCGTGCCGCCAGACGGTACGCCGGCGAAACGAGACCTGAGTACGGAAGGATTGACTCGGGAGGTACTCCGAGAAACGCGGTCACTCAAGATATGAGGAAGAGATATCATTCAGTACTTGATGGTGGTGCTTCGCCCGGCGAACCACAAGATGTCGGGGAGTCAGATGATGGTCGGTGGTGTTTGGTGGTCTTCGAGTAGGCCGGAATCCAGCCTCAAATTCAGAGGAAGGGAGGGCATAGGTGTCGTCTCTAGGAAAGCCTTCGAGTGGTTCCGGGTGGGGCGGGTATTCTTCCTTTCTTGTTTTATTCCTCATTTTTACCACCCGCATTCTGCAGGTGTTCATGGTTTCCCACCCCGTGGTTCGGACAACAACGCATTTCCTAACATCACTTTCCAACGCCACATATAATGCCATGTACCACATTGCCTCTACTCCACATCGCAAATTATGTATAAAACAACGCACGAGGTATGCTTTACATAGATTTGCCTCACCCATGCTTTCATCTGCGTTTTAACTTTTGTTTCGAAGAGAGGAACACAGATCACGGCAAGCTGATTTTTGTCGTATCAAACGGGCAACAGCTTACACACGGTATAATGCATAGTAAATGGATACATGAGCGGCCAAAATAAACGGGAAATGCAACAGGACAACCGTTCATACGAACTGTCCATGCCAGCCATCGCCCTGCCTGTGGGAGGGGGTCGACTTCAAAAGAGTAGCCACAACAACAATCATCGTCAAAATCCTGCTCGCGATGAGTACCAGATGTTGGGAGCGAACTAATGAGCACCCACCAGGGGATCCAAGCGAACGCCTCGAGTGTATTGAGTAGTTCACAATACGTATAGTCGAGACTAACAATGTTCGTGTCAATGACTTGGCGCCAAGCGTACTGGAAGGCGCGCTTACTTGCAGTCAGGTCCGCCTCCAAGCACAGCCGTGATCGCCCCAGCGCCGGCGGTCCAAGAAACCCATGTGAGCGCAAGGCTGATAAGAGTCAGGGTCATGACGGAGCTATATGCCAAGAGGTGATACGAACTAAATGAGGTGGCCACCAATGCTTATGAAGGGACCACCCGCACCCCCGAAGAGCAAGAAAAAGACCATGAGAAGGGAGGAGCCGATTGCACTCCATACGGAGGTGAAAAGAAGGTAACGGGCCCTGTCATTGACGGCACCGGGAGGTTGATTTTGATCCTCGTTGAACATAGAAACGAGCATCGCCGCAATTGCCAGCTATACGAAGCCGTCAGCGGGGGATCCGACCACCCAGAAGGGGTGCATGTTACTCACCTCGATGAAGTTGAAGAAGGTGAGGACGCCCAAGATAACTTGAAATCCGTTAGTTTAACATTACCAATCTCGATTAATGATTGTCTCACTTGGGTATCTTCGTCCGACGCGGGCGGTGACCGCTGACGGTCCAATCGTTGCTTGGCCGTATTGACTATAGGGAACAACAGGGTTGGGAGTGACTCTGTTGTATCGACCGTGGGGGATAACAGGGTTGGGAGTGACTCTGTTATATTGACCGTGGGGGACAACAGGGCGGGAAGTTATTGCGCCGTATTGACTGTAGGAGACAACAGGGCGGGAAGTTACTCTGCCGTGTTGATCATGGGGAACAACGGGGCTGCGAGTGACTTTGCTGACACCAGTTACACGACTTTTGGGCTTCGTTTTACCGGATTGTACAACCAGCACTTCCGCCGGAGGCAAGACGTTGGCTGGATTTCGGGTGACTGCACTGGAACTGGTGGCACAGCTCCCAGACTTGCTTCTGCCGAGTTGTACAACCAGCACTCCAGCGTTGTCTGGATCCACTTCTGCGACCAGTTTACGCCTGCAGGGTGGAACAATACGTCTAAGCTCCGGGGATGCGTGTAGTGTGAAGGTGGAGTGTATACTTTTGTACCATCGCCGTGATTTCGGGCTTCAGTTTAGCGACCCCATCTTCGGAATGCAAACCTTTACCTGGGCGCGGAACCCTATCTCGTTAGCAAGGGCATCCATTGTTTGACCAAGAGAAAAGACGAACCAACTATGAGATTGATAGTGGCGTCGCCACGACTTTGAGCAGTTTCAATGGCCCGACCGGAGTACTTGACCGCCTCTGGTATGTATAAGCCGTGTAGGTCAATCTCTCCGGGGGCCCTGTCCTAATAACAAGTAGAGACCATTTAAGAAACCCAGCCTATCACAGAGGGGAATGCTAAACTTGCTTCATTGTTCTCTGAGGGAAAGGTGAGGGTGACAAACACGTCAGATCATCAGGGAGTCATCGGCGGAAGAAGCAACGCGACTTACTTGCGTATATCCAAGCACTGGCTTCCGAATTTAATTGGTCCATCTTTGCCTTATGCACTTTGCGCTCATTAGACAACGTCTTGGCCCTGGCTCTATCTCCAGCCTCATACGCGCGCTTGCTTTCCACGATACAACGCGCCATCTTATCTCCCTCTTCGTTGGCACGCGCACGTAGGGAGGTGTAGTGCGGGTCATCCTGATTTCCCTCGTTCAGGTCCTATTAGCGATAGCGTCCGTGGTAGAATGAGTGCCCGGAATCCGTATATGCTGTCAGTTCACAGTCAGCAAATAACCGGAGGTGGGCACGAACAGAGCGCTGGTATTTGGACAGACGAGGCCTACGTGGCCCACGTTTTTGGTGTTCCTCGGGCGGTTTATGGCTGGGGCCGGGGAGATACGTGTGTGACGGCCGATTATTCTGCGACATTGGTGGCGTGTGTGGCTCCTGGGGCTGTTGTGTGGGACGTTCCGGTACACCAGTTTCGAAGGCGACAGGAAGACGAAGCGTACACGCGTCGCACAGCAGGAGCGCACCGGGCGAAAACTATCAGCCCGGTGGGTCCAACCATACTAATCGGGGTGATCTTCGAAAGAAAACCGCTCAGTCGTCGATTTCTAACGGGTGGACACATTCTCTGGCCAAGCACTTGCGTACGAAGCTGTAACCATCACTGCAGGTAGCAGTTTGTTCCCCCGGGCTTGACGGTAGCGATACCGGAACACTCCGAGATATCTGATTCGAGTCTCAGGGAGGGTCCGCTTTAGAACTCACCTCATCTAGTATGTAGATAGTAACAAAAGTGAAACATCGGTACCCTCCAAGCTCGCGGGAGAAATAGCTCACGGACCTCTAAATTTTAAAGGTCATCTTACCGGGTTTGAGGATCGGTGGTCCCGCAGAAATTTAACTCGGCACAAGACGGGATTCAGGATCCGGGCTGCTGGAATCCGGTTGTGTTGCCCTCACCTCGAGCTTTACATAGTCCAGAAAGTTAGCGATTGGGTGTCGGTCGAGCAGCATGCACAATTTATCCCAAACGGTACTACAGCACTTTACTGGCAATATTACGATGCGTGCGTGACGGACGGTTACCCGCTACTGGTACTGTTCCTAGCTCACCAAATGGAAACCAAACTCACAATGGGCGTATATCAGGTTTCCGGGAAACACTATTCATCCTTCAGCGACAGAGGCAGAGGAGTCCTACCCCTGACTCGCAATCGTTCATGTGGGGGGACCACACGTACTCCATAACCTACGCCTCCTTTGTTGGGGCATACTATATTGACAGAGTTTTTGTACATAACGGTAGGATGAAGCCGGTTTCAAAGGGTAAAATCCCTAGAGCGAGTAGTTGTACAATTCGACCACATCGGACAGCTACGGGAAGGCATGTTTACCGGTAATGAGTTCGCTTTGGACAGGGTACCGGCGTTGATGGGGAATCCTGGGGTGAGGATATCAATGGAAGAAGTCACCGTCCTCGCATGATACTCTATAATAACATGTGAGATGCCCACCTTCGACAGCACGATAAAGGGAAACGACATGGCCAATTTTGAACGGCATTGGGACGACAGAGGTGGATGGCTCGCCCCAAGAATGACTGTGCATTCCTTACACCTCTGATTTACTGATCGAGTCGCGTTCATATCTCAACCGCAGCTAACGTGTCGAGATTGATTGGAGCATGAGCAATGACGTTCAGAGTCGGAGTACTCGAAAACATGCACACCGAACCCCATGCAGAACTGGCATAATCGATCTTTTGTTGGCGGGTTCCAGCATACGGGAACCAACCGAACGGACGATGGCAGTGATTCAAAATCAATACGTTCCATAGCCTCCCCGACGCTTGCGAACCGGATAAACCCGCTCGATATCGTCGCGGGAGCTGACGGTGATCGTATTGCATCTGGGATCCAACCCAGCTGTGGTAAATTTCAGATACGGCGTGATGGTGCATTATAAGTTCCAATCCTTGACCGAACTCGTTCAAATAGTGTCAAGAGTGGTGGGGACAAGGCTCGCCCTTCAAGCTTCAAGCTTCAAAGTGCACACGCTATCCACTAATCTTTCCAACCTTGGACAAACCGGGAAGGTGCATTCATCGTAACCTCATCGTAATTTCAGATACAAGGTTCCCCTCTGCTGATGGGGCCAAAATACACCAAAATGGGTCAAAATCTCCAATCAGATTTCCCGGCGGCAGGAGACAATAGGCATCGGTACGGGGTTTTTGTTTTTACCTATGGTGGAGACTCTGCAGATGAACCTGGTAATCGATACCGGTTCATTCGTTAAAGCTACAGCAGAACAGAACTACGATAGAAGGCTTCCTTACACATGTGAGAAGCTGGACGTAAGATGGTATAACTACGCCTGGGCCGCGGCTGGTCGTTGTTCGTGACAAGCGTTGTGGGTGTAATAGAGAATGGCAACCCGGTGATGAGACGTGGCTGGCTTCTGCTGGATGGAGTGGATCACCCGTAACAACAGCGGCAGGTGCAGTAATACCATATGCCCTTCATCCATCCACGCGACCCGCTCTTTTCTGAAGTGCGGTTGTCCCTGTCTCGTGGGTGTCCGTCCTGGATGTATGGCGGAAGTGGTCCGTTGCCGTCTGGCGATTGCGCAGGCCGACCGGATGACTTCGCGAATGTTTGATACAGTGAATCAGTGGAGGGTCGGGACCGCGGGTTGTCATCCCAGCATCGCTGAATGGCTTTCCAGATCGGATCAGGTAGCCATTGATGATCGGTTGGCGGGCGAGAGGGTTGTCGGCCTTGTATAATCTCGAGGGCTATAAGAGGTTCCGTCCTTATGTCATCATACGGCGGGGCTCCCGAGAGAACCTAGCCATGGGGTGGGGTGTTGGTCGGTGAGGCGAATCATAATGGAAGAAAAATGTACCTGGAAGGCAGTCATTCCGAGGGAGTATACGTCACTCTCCTTCGAAGGTCTGCACTCTTCTCCAGATCCAAGCACCTTGAACCTCAGTAATTCTGGAGCCATATAACGAGCACAGCCGGGCTTAGCGCCGATTACGGCTGACGATCGTGCAGCAGTGGTCATGATCGTTGTGATTCCAATGTCCGCGAGGCAGACACCATTCTCCCCATTGATAAGAATGTTTCCCTAGATCTAGAGTCGGTTTGTGTTTGTCACTGACAACCTCTGTCACTCACGGGATGAATACCACCGTGCTTGATATCCAGTGAATGGAGGTGATCCAGACCACGGGCGGTTTGTGCAAGCTATGGAGGACGTAGTCAGAGGGTTTTTATTGCCAATTGCGGTGGCGGCCCACCAGCTCAAATCGATCTGCATCCTGGTTTTCCTTGGTGTACTCAAAGATATCCCCCTTTTCTAGCCAAGGGCTGATAATACAAAACCTGGGAAGGCCGGGCAATCCCTCCAAGGCCCCGAGGAAGGGAATTATATTTGGGTGCGAGATGTACTTCCATCGTACGATCTCGCGGTAGAATTCCTGATAAAATTCGGGTTTAGCCTACCCCTCGTCCCAGTGGGGGACCGTGACATACCTGTTTGATTCCCTCTGTTCCCGAGCCCAGTAGATGAAAAGTCTTCACGCAAACCAAGTTTTCGCCCAGTTTCCCCTTCCAAACGTCTACAGATCCTGCAGTTTTGTACGCCTTCTCGCCGCTCAACGTAACTCCGGATGGGGAGTACGAGCTAGGCTGGACACCGTGTAAACGCGAAAACTCGCACAGTATTCTGATCCACCGGTCCTTCGACTCTGGTTTCACAAATACTGCCTGGTCGGAGGAATTAGCACACGGGAAGGTTCAACAAGAGAGATTTACCTCGTCGAGTATGTCTACAACGGTCTGCGCGTCTTTCTTGGGGAGAGCGTCGGAACCGTTGGAACCGTCGGAATCGTTCGTTCGCTGCTGAACTCCTGATTCGACGGCAATGATGTGGGGGATTAGTCGTGGCTCAATCCCGATATCAGCAAGCTCAGAGTCTTGTGCTCGTCAGTTGTCGTACCCATGCTTGTTGGAGTTATGACTCACCCTGGGGTAGCTTGGCTCCCGGCACGGCCATCCTGGAACCGGTGGGAGGGTAGTAGGGACAAAGAGTGGACGACCCTAGAATGGAGGGTATCTTAGTAATATACCACGCCCAGGGTGCTGTGCAGTAGGGTCATGGGCGTTGGAATCGTAAACACAGTGCAAGGGTGTCAATCAAATAGTTGGCAGCCGTGCGAAACGATACCCATCGGTATCTCTATACAACCACGTGCTCTTGACGATTTAAAATCCGTCGGCGTATCCATAGTCGCCCTCTGTGACAAACGTTTGTAGATATCACATCGTAGAAGACTGATACGATCCGTCAGAGAAACATTCCATCTGTAGACCCACAGGACGGACCTCCATATTAGACCGGGGTCCTGGCCACGTGTGAAACGACTCAACTGGTGCTCCGAGTTCCGAACCCGCCCGGCCAAACTCTTTGCGGGTGCGTATATAGTTCTGCGCGCTGCGGCAGTAAGTTGCGAGCACGTCCGCTGCTCACCAACCAGTTATCGGGTGACAACGGTATGACAGTTCTCATACCTGGGGAATTTGTCCGAGTGAGATCTGAGCATGCCGACGTGGGGCGTCTGTGAGCCCAGGAGCTCAGCGCCCAGGCCTCAATGCTGAATGTTAAGCGTTGAGATCTGAGAGGCGAGTGTTGTGGCGCTCTCGAGAGAGGAACGGGAGATCGTCGAGCGGGTCCGGCCCCGGCCTGGTGATATGTCCGAATCCCACCCTGTCAAAGTGTGGGAACTTTCATATAACTGGCAATCTATGCGTTCACAGGGTGATGCGAACTCCGGAAGTTCATTCCACATCCAACGAACTCGCAGTCGACTTCCATTGCGTCTTCTCCACTGCTGCTTTCCCCTTCCCCATACATTGATCCCCCCCCTTTCCCTGGACCGCTGGCATTCCCAGGGTTCAGGGGGTGACCGTTGGGGACCGTGGATATAGGCTCGAGAAGATTTGGGAAACGATCAAGGATCCGTCTGTGATTTCGCTGTGTTTACTCAACGCTGAGCCTTCCGATCTCCAAGTCCCCAGATCTCTTTTTCAACGCCTCCAGGAACTTCATAAAGATCCTTTCAGCTTATCGGTGTGGAAGTCCATCGATGAGGAAAATTCGCCGTTCGAATCCTCGCGCGCGCGACAGACGGCGCGCCATCGGCACGTCCGACTTCTGGGAGCTATCTGGGAGCGTGGTCATCACCAGCGACAGGCGAAAACGATCTCGACTTGGTGATGTATCACTGTTGTTTATGCCCCCGCGCCCGTGCTCGTGATACTCGTATGGCTCCATCGGGATTCGAGTGGCACTATATCACTACATCTCCACTGATGATCGTTAGCGGTGATATGGGCGTGTTTAAGGAGAATACTGTACTCGCACGACCAAAGCGGTAACGGCAATTGCCGAATGGTATGACAAGCGCCCTGCTAACCTGCGTAGGTAGACCTGATGATCGATGACTGATGACCACCGCTTTGGTCGTACGACTACAGTATACAAGTTCAGCCAGGCTCCGCCCCATGATGGAGCCGAGGTACCCGATAGACGTGGTGAAATGAGACCTGGGCACAGAGGGATTGACTCGGGGGGCACTCCGAGAAACGAGGTCATCCAGGATATGGTGAAGAGAACCTTTTCGGTACTTGATGGTGGTACGCTGTTGATACCATCACTGATAACCTCCCAGGCGGGCGGATATTCTCCCTTGTTTTATCCGTTTTTACCACCCGTATTCTACAGGTCTTCCTGGTTCCCCACCCCCTTATTCGGACAGTAACGCATGTCCCAACACCATCTTCCAACGTCACATATAATACCATGTACCGCATTGCCTCCAGTCTACACCGCAAGTTATGTATATAAGAAGGCACGAGGTGTGTTTTACATAGATTTACCTCACCCATGTTTTAACCTACAGTTTTAACTTTTGTTTCGCTTGTGGATTGTTGTCAGCTTGTGAAGGGAGGAGCACCGATCACGGCAAGCTGGTTTTTTCCCAGCTTACGTACGGTATAATACACGACAAATAGACACGCGGGAGGTCAAAGTAAATGGGCAACACAACAGGAAAATTGTTCATACAAACTGTCCATGCCAGCCATCGCCCTGCTTGTGAGAGGAGATCGACTTCAAAAGAACAGCCACAACGGCAAACGTCGTAATAATCCTGCGCGCGATGAGTACCGGGCATTGGAAGTGAATTGATGAGCACTCACCAGGGGATCCAAGCGAACGCCTCCAGTGCTTTGAGTTGTCCACAATACGTATAGTCAAGACTAACAATGTTCGTGTCAATGACTTGGCGCCGTGCGTATTGGAAGACACGCTTACTTGCAGTCAAGTCCGCTTTCAAGCGTAGCCGCGATCGTCGCGTCGCCGACGGACCAAAAAATCCATGTGAGCGTAAGGCTGATGAGAGTCAGGGTCACGATAGTCGTATGCCAAGGGTGATACGAACTAAATGAGGTGGACTCTTATGCTTGTGAAGAAACCACCCGCAGCCCTGAAGAGCAAGAATAGGACCATGAGAAGGGAGGAGCCAATCACACTCCATGCGGAGGTGAAAAGAAGGTAACGGGCCCTGTCATTGACGGCACCGGAAAGTCGATTTTGACGCCCGTTGGACACAGAAACGAGCCATGCCGCAATTGCCAGCTATACGAAGCCGTCAGCGGGGGCTCCGACCGCTCAGGAGGGGGTGCATTTTACTCACCTCGACGGAGCTGAAGAGGGCGAGAGCGCCCAAGATAACTTGAAATCTGTTAGTTTAACGTTATCAATCTCGATTGATGATCGGCTCACTTGGATATCCTCGTCCGACGCGGGTGGTGATCGCTGGCGGTCCAGTCGTTGCTTGGCCGTATTGACTATAGGGGACAACAGGGTTGGGAGTGACTCTGCTGTATCGACCGTGGGGGACAACAGGGCTATGAGTGACTCTGCCGTATTGGCTATAAGAGTCAACAGGGCTGGAAGTGACTCTGCAGTATTGACTGTAGGAGACAACAGGGCGGCTGGAAGTGACTCTGCCGTGTTGCTCACGGGGGACAATAGGGCTGTGAGTGACTTTGCTGACACCAGTTACACGACTCTTCGGCTTCATTTTGCCGGATTGTGCAACCAGCACTTCCGCCGGAGGCAAGACGTTGGCTGGATTTCGAGTGACTCCACTGGAACTGGTGACATGGCTCCCAGACTTCTTTGTGCCGAGTTGTACAACCAACACTCCGGCGTTGTCTGGATCTAATTCCGCGACCAGTTTACGCCTGTAGAGTGGAATGATACGTCTAAGCTCCGGGGACACGTGCAGTGTGAAGATGGAGCGGATACTTTTTTACCATCGCCGTGATTTCGGGCTTCAGTTTGGCGACCCCATCTTCAGAATGCAAACCTTTACCTGGGCGCGGAATCCTATTTCGTTAGCAAGGCCATCCGTTGCTCGACCAAGGGAAAATACGAACCGACTATGAGATTAATAGTGGCATCGCCACGACTTTGAGCATCCTCAATGGCCCGGCCGGAATACTTCACCGCCTCTTGCACGTATAAGCCGTGTAGGTCAATCTCTCCGGGGGCACTGTCCTAATAACAAGCAGAGACCATATAAGAAATCTGACCTATCCCTGAGAGGAATGCCAAACTTGCTTCATTGTTCTCTGAGCGAAGGATGAGGGTGACAAGCGCGTCAGATCATCTGGGAGTCATCGGTGGGAGAAACAACGCGACTTACTTGCGTATACCCAAGCACTGGCTTCCAAATTTAATTGGTCCATCTTTGCCTTATGCGCTTTGCGCTCATTGGACAACGCCTTGGCCCTGGCTCTATCTCCAGCCTCATGCGCGCGCTTGCTTTCCCCGAGACAACGCGCCATCTGATCACCCTCTTCGTTGGCACGCGCACGTAGGGAGGTGTAGTGCGGGTCATCCTGATTTCCCTCGTTCAGGTCCTATTAACGATAGCGTCCGCGGTAGAATGAGTGCCCGGAGTCCGTGTATGCGGTCAGTTCACAGTCAGCAAATAACCGGAGGTGGGCACGAACAGTGCGCTGGTATTTGGACAGACGAGGCCTACGTGGCCCATGTTTTTGGTGTTCCTTGGGCCGTCTATGGCTGGAGCCGGAGGGATACGTGCGTGACGGTCGATTATTCCGCGGCATTGGTGGCGTGTGTGGCTCCTGGGGCTGTGGTGGGGGGTGCTCCGGTACACCCGTTTCGAAGGCGACGCGGAGGATGAAGCGTACACGCGTCGCACAGCAGGTGACACAGGGGCGCACCGGGCGAAAAATGTCAGCCCGGTGGGTCCAACCATACTAATCGGGGTGATTTTCGAAAAGAAAAACACTCAGTCGTCGATTTCTAACGGGTGGGCACAGTTTCTGGAGGAACACTTGCACACGAAACGGCGACCATCACTGTAGGTAGTGGTTCGTCCCCCTGGGCATGATGGTAGTGATACCGGAGCACTCCGAGATATCTGATTCGAGCCTTAGGAAGAGGGAACCCAGACCAGGGAGTCCGCTTCAGAAGTCACCTTTTCTGGTATGTGAAAATAACAGACGTGATACATCGGTACCCTCGGTTCGCGGGAGAAATAGCTCACGGACCTTTAAATTTTAAAGATCATCCTACCGGGTTTGAGGATCGGTGGCCCCATAGAAATTTGACTCGGCACAAGACGGGATCCGGGGTCCGGGCTACTGGAATCCGGTTGTGTCGCCCTCACCTCGGACTTGACATAGCCCAGCAAAGATTGGCTGTTGGCCGAACGTCATGCACAATTTACCCCAAGCGATACTACAGCACTTCACTGACACTATTACGATGCGTACGTGACAGACGGTTACTCGCGACTAGTATTGTTCTTAGCCTACCAAACATAAACCGAGCCCAGAATAGGTGTATATCAAGTATCTGGGAAACACTATTCATCTACCAGCGACAGAGGCAGCAGTCCCATCCCTAACTCGCGATCATTCACGCGGAGAGCCACGCATACTCCATAACCTACGCCTCCGTTGGGGCGGACCCAGAACTCCTGGTTTGGTCACAGAAGTAGATTCCGGGAGCCGAGATGCGGCGGCGGGGCCATCAGCCATTCGTCCACAGTTCTGACAACTTGATCGATCGAGGTTTCCAGGCTTATCCGGCAGACTACTGACTTGCTGCTGGCAACGTCCACACCGATGTGCCGACTGCGATAGGGTCGGAACAACGCTCTGCTGAAATATAGGAGAATCGGAATGTACCTCGTGCTTCTCGTTGAGTTCCTTAGTCTCCTTTGGACGCTCGCATTGAATCGCAACCAAAACCGTAGAACCTTTTGCAGACGGATCGTCCATCGATAGGTCAAGTTTCAGACCAGTACGGAAGGAGAACGGGGGAACATACCTCCAACATTAGGCAGTTTCCTCGAGGGTGCATTAGTAGTTCTCCTACTCACAACCTAAGTTAACTTGTGGATGTGGTAGCGAAACGAACTCACGAGCCACGTAAAATTCCCAGCACCTCCGAAGCTCCTGGGCGCAAGTGACGGTCTTGATGCCAGCAGCTTTGCATCAAATCCCACAGCTCATCCGTGAGAGCTTGATGAGGGGGCCTCGTGGGACGCACCCCTTGCATCATGGCTACCGTTACCGCAAGAGATGGGTGTGAGTGGAACGGGGCTGAGCCAGTGAAGACCTTCATTGGAATGTGAAGAGGTTCAGTGGTGGGTTGACCCCCGGTAATCACTGGACCAGCCACGACCCACCTCGATCATGACCATCGCAAACGAGAAAACGTCCGCCTCTTTGCTCAATGTCCCTTTATCTTGCAAGATCTCGGGTGCAGTCCACCGTGCAGTGCCTGCGGGTGTTATTTCAGTTCCCCCCACAGCGCCGTGATCCTGAGCGAGGCCGAAATCCGTTATCCGCGCACAGCCAGAAGCGTCCACCATAATGTTCAGCTACAGGGACCAATGAGTAAGACTACGAGAATTGGTAATGGCGGGGCGTTTACCCCTTTGAGATCTCCGTGAATCACATCGCAAAGGTGAAGGTAGCGGAGCCCATTTGCGACGTCGACCAACTGCAGGGACAATAAGGTAGCATTTTGGAGGGAACGAGGCAGCTGGGGGGACTCACAAGAGCAACCCTGTCCACATCTGAGTTCAGGTTGATATAAGTAGTCAGGTCTCCGCTTGACATCCACTCTGATATAATCTGGGGAGGGCTGAGAGTTGCACCTCTGAAAGGGACGATGTTAGGGTGTATCAGTCGCCTCCATATCAAGGCTTCTCGGCAAAGCATCTATGGGGTCATTAGTAAACAGTGAATGGTTGATCACGGGGAACGCGTCCCTTTACAACACTCTCCGGGCTGCTGGTGGAATCAACCTTCAGCCTCTTGACACAAACCTCTAACCCAGCATACATCCCTTTGGATACTTCCGAGTACCCACCAAGGGCAAATGGGCTCCCGCCGATGTTGAGCAGGTCAACCGATAAAACGTGTGACAACGGTAAACGCATCATGGATACGCAAATTCCCAGCAGGTTCCCAAAGGTTATTCTGAAGGCGGCACTCGTGGGGTACAGACAATCTAGGGCCTACAGCAAGTTCAATAGATGGGAGTCGGAGTCGAGGGAGAGAGAGTACCCTGTCCAAAATGTCAATGACTCCTGTTTCAGCCTCCTTCCCTTTCTTCGCTGGCCATAACGAGAATGAACCTAGCCCACCGTAAGGATAATCAAAGATGAGGTTGAGGTGGAGCGGGAATGCGCACCGGACTCGCTCAATGTGGCATCCAGCCGGTCACCACCGTCCGTATTAGAAGATGGCCATGCGGAAAGGGGATTCCCTTCTAAACACAAAAGTATAGCTCTTGCGCTTGGTCGGTCGCTCGGTCGATGTCCCCAGCAGAGTTCCAATAGTCTCCATATTGCATCCGTGAACAGTTTCCCTTCACCCCCTTGAGGTCTCACAGGATATCGACCCCCCAGAACCTTCCTAATGACAGTGAACAGAATAGATGGGGAAAATGGTATCTGGCCACTGAGAACCTCGTATATCACCATCCCCATTGCATAACAATCTGATTCCTCCGTTGGGCGATCATCCCTCAAGCCGAAGCGCTGTGGGTGGAGGAGTTCCGGGCCCATCCACTGAATCGTACCGCCCTGCATAAATGACGTTACCACAGTGGATTGGTTCGAGGCCATCGTGGGTAGGCTGAAGTCCGTCAAACAGGCATGACCATTGTTGTTGATCAGGATATTCGTCTTGGGGCCGGTAAGTGGTATGCAGGAAGCTGGCAACAGGCCCGGAAACGTACCCCTTTGAGATTACCATGAATTATCCCCTCGTCATGCATATAGATCAATCCCTTGGTAACGTCTCTCAACTGCAGCAAATACATGATCGTCAATGACAGGCGAGGGTAAGGACCTCGAACAAAAAAAAAACCTACGAGTTCCAGCCGATCCGCATCGGTATTCATCTTCAAAAACCCGTTGATGTTACCATTTACCATCCACTCCGTTACCATTACGAATCGATCACCAACCGTCGTCACACCCAGCAGCGGTATCACGTTTGGATGGCGGAGGGACCTCCACCCCACAACCTCCTTACAGAAATCCTACGAGGCTTTGTCAGTTGCTAATACACATGACAAGTTGAGGAATACCGCAAGCGACCCACTCTTCGAATCCGTCCAAAGTCACTCTTTATGTGTACCCTCAGAACCTTGGCTGCGACCTCCCTTCCACGATATTGGCCCTTCCACACATCCGCAAATCCGCCGTAGCATACCGGTCGCTCGCTCGGGTCATAACAAAGTGGAATTTCCAGTGACTGCGGAACCAGGGCCTGGTGGTCGCAGATCCTGTATACTGCATACAGAAACTTCCTGCGGATCTGTGGTGCGAGACTATTCATCACCTCGTCCATCATATCGACAAAAGTCTGGGCGTCGTCCAGAGAGAGGTGTCTGGGTATCTCGGTTTGATTATTGTCCGAGAAGATCATGGTAATAAGAGAGACACGTTCAGGCGCAGTGAGCGTCTTATTGAGCAATCTTTTCCATGCTGGAGAGTCTGAGCGGTAAGTCATCAGGACTCGTGATGGGTTGAGTCGCAATCAAATCTGGTGGGTGTACCCACCCAACGCGTCTCCCAAATCATTGTTTGCAGGTGGCTCCTGTTGTGTTTTTTTCACAGTTGGAGCGTAAGAAAGCTTTCGAGTGAGACGTTTTACGGGCGAGGGGGGGGCTACACACGAGAAAGCAATGAAACCAACGAATGCATGAGTTCCAATAAAGGAGCACACGAACCACGTAGACTCTTCAATACCTCCGAAACCCGTGGGCGCAAGCGAGGATCCTGGTGCCAACAGCGTCTCATCAATGCCCACAACTCGTCTGTGAAAGTTGGATGAGTCGGTCGAGGCGGGCGCTTGCCGCCCATTACTGCCGCCACAGCCGCCACATGTGTGCTATCGTTGAACGGAGCTGCGCCGGTAAATACCTGTGGTAATACGAGATGACAGTAAGTTGAGGGCCGGTGTGAATAACCCACTCGTAACGCACCTCGATCATGACCATTGCAAAGGAGAAGACATCCGCCTCCTTGCTGTATGTGCCCTCCCCTTTCAGGATCTCTGGTGGAGTCCATCGCGTGCCGTGATCCCAATCACCTGAGGTGTCTCGTACTGAATCTAGGTTTCGAGTGACTGTGGCAAGACCAAAACCCGTGATTCGTGCGTGACCGGCACCATCCACGAGGATATTGGACTTGACACGTGTCAGGAACGTCATGGGACAGGAGTTATATTATTCACATACTCCCTTGAGATCACCATGGACTATATCGCGCGAGTGGAGGTAGTGAAGACCGCCAGCGACACCAGATAGCTGGATGCAGGAGTAAGCGTGAGGTCAAACGCGGTGGGGGACACCTACAAGACCAAGTCTGTCTGCAACGGAGTTTTTGTTAATGTATTCCGTCAGGTCTCCACCGGCCATCCATTCCGAAATAAGCTGGAGAGGGGTGGAAGTGATGCCGAGGAGTGGGACAATATTTTCGTGTTCCAAGTGCTTCCACACTACAACCTCCTGGTAGAAAGCCTGAATCTCGTCAGCAGCAGCCGACAGGGAACGCAATGGCGCCAATACCGTACTTTTGTAGCTTTCTGAGGACCATCTTTGGAGCACACCCTAATACGTTTGACGCAAACCATCGATCCATTGAGGAACCCATTGTACACGTCACCAGAACCTCCCGAGGCGACAGGAAGCTCCCCGACAGTCAAGACCTGAGAAAAAACCGCGCTTGATCTTGGAAGTATCGTTCTGGCGCCGCATATGTGCCTCAGTTCCTGCAGACACTTCCGGAAGGCAGGACTGGTGGGGTCGAGGATATCGAGAGCCTGCCGTAGGTTGGGCGGGGAACGAACAAGTAAGACAGGGTGGCGTACCTTGTCCAGATAGTCGACCAGCCCCGCCAGATCATCGCCTTGAATGTTGGGCATCCATCGTTTATACTCCTCCCCGTAAAGTATGTCGCTGATTTGATCGCGGAACGTGGAGGAAGACGTATCGAGGCCGCGGAGTTGATTCAAGAGATTGTGGGGAGGCATGGGAAGAGCTCTTGACCGGTGTCATGAATAATGGGGAAGTAGGAGGGTATATGTATCGGAGGCCTCACCCGATCCACGAGGCGGTGATCAAAGCAGGTTGATAGATGAGCGAGTTCCGCAGACTCGGACATTCTGCCGCGTGACCAATGCCTGGGCCGGGGCTACTAAGAGGATATATGCCCTGGGAGCATATTGGCTGGAATCCAGGCTCGAGTTAAGAGGGTAGGCCAGCTCTGACCCACATAGGCTCGGCCGAGTGTTCATAGTGAAATGGGCGGTCTTCCGGCCCGCCACCGTAACTCGGTCTCTAGTTTCCGTCGACGCATTCCCCCATCCACTCGCATTGGTACTCCCCTCACCGTACCACTCCATGCGCGAAACGTTCAATGGACCACGTCATCGCCGCCGTGTCGCACAAACACACGAAGCCTCACCTCCCTCGCTTTGTCCCCAACTTTGTATGCACCCACCTTGCCTACACCTCAAGCTCCTTATTCTACTTTGATTACCACCGGTTTTCGCGGTATGGCTTCGCCTACGTCAGACCCCCCGCTTCGATAACCGCTCATTTCCATCAGTTTGATGGTGCCCTTCCCTTTCCAGAAGCAAAAGAATCAACTCTCATTCCGCCTCGTTAACTACAGCCATCGATTAGTAGCTCTAGTCCACACGACTATTCATAACAATGTCTCCTATTCGCAAATTAACTGAAACCTCCTCTTTCGTGCGCATGGCATTCAATTACCGAGCTCGCCTAAACAAGATGCCGCGAGGACGTCATCCCTCTTACTTTTTGTGTTACAGGGCGATCCTCTCTCATATGATCCCCCAGACATTGCGTCCGACTTAGAAGCCATCTACATATGAAGAACTTCCCATCAACTCCGGCCAGGAGCGACAATATTTTCTCTGCTCTCCAGGACGATTCGCCGTATGTGAATGCTTTCATTGACCTATTCGGACGTGGACTCGCTCCCAAGTCGCCACCAGAGACGGGGAGCTACCCCCGCTTCATCACCTGGTTGTGCAATTCTCTTTCCACGAGCACCAGGTGTTGATCGGCATTTAGGATCTCGGCTCCTTTTCTTATGTGTCCCGTAGTCTGGGTCCCGAGCGGGGTGTTCGGAAGAAGGAGGGACGGGCCATGATAAACAACGCTGCCCGCGCCATGTCACATATCAACGTCACCCATCAGATCTTCAGATCCCCCTTTTGATCCCGCTTCTCCCTTCGGTCGGTCGAGCCATTCGAGACTCCCACCCAGTCCCGCCTCCCTAAATTCCTTGACTAGTTCCTCGGTTTCCGGCAATTTCGATGATGTAATAACGCCAGAGTTCATAAGCCGCTTGTCTACAACTCAGTAAGCAAGGAAGCCCGATGGCTGGTCCTTCATTCTCAACGATAGCTTGAGGTCCTCCACAACCTGCTCACTACGCCACCGTGAATGTTTGCAACAACCAAAGGCGTTTGCATGCCGATACTGTCGATGCCTCGATCGTGACAGGCGATCCGCTAACAAAACGACAACGAAGAGACAGACTCACGCATCCCAAGTTCAGCACGTACGCTTGTCTTGCCGGGACGGAAGTGCTGGTACGGCAAGCCCCGGTTCCTTTTGATCCCGTAGTTCACACCGTTGAACACCTGCCTGGCGATATTACCGTGCTCGCGTAGAGGATGAGAGAGTGGAGTGGGCATCATCACAACTGATTTCCCTCCGATGCCGTACACGTTTACCCTATATTCGGTTGGCATAAGCCTGAGCGAACCAAGTAGTTCGTCGAGTCCGCTGCTTGGTTAGACGGAGCACCGGGAAATGGCGGTTGTCGTAGAATGGACATGCGAATCGGAAGATACCCTTGTGTAAATCTTACTTACTCAATATATGATTGGCACTAGGGCCGCCTCACGCAACTCAGGTTACGACGGGCATTGTTTGGTGGCGATTTGGTGTTCAGGGATCTGCGTCTCGCACCCGGAGTGGAACGGTTTCTCCGCATCCCAGATCCCAAGTTCCCGAATCCTCACTGGATCATATGGCGGAGCGGAGTTTCGGCAGCTCGGCAGATGTGGCGGATTACGGAACTCGACCTTGGTTTGACCCCTTCACTTTTCAAGTCGATCGTCGGACGGCCTGTCTCAGTTTGCGATGGGGTCAGTCATGACCAACCCATGCCAAAGACCGCGAGACACCGAATCTAGTAAGAACCTCGAAGATCAGGCAAGGCAGGGGGTCCACTGCGTTCTCAGCGGCCACGAGCGACCTGTTCATCTCCCTCCGCAAGCACACACTCTCAATGACTTTGCCTAATCCTCTACAACAACTCTACGACCTCGACAAGTCTTCGCCCCAGCTTTATAATCAACTCCGCAACATCTTCAGTGGGAAAGAATATCGAGAATGCGTTCCACACCTTCAGGATGATGATTTGGTGCGGCTCGTTGAGTACCTAGATGGCGTAAGTCTCCAAATCGCTCTCCCCCACTCCCTGTTCACTGTCATCGTAGGTTCTTGATCATTTCGATCCTATGACTCACGCGTTCCGGATATCCTTACACGAACTCAGAAGGATATGTGGCGCTCGTGAGACGCTGCCGAAATCATCCACGATTCCAGATTCCCTTCAGATTGGCCCATCGGTAGATCCTGGTTACGCGCAAGAAGGGATGCTCAGTGATGGAAAGGTCCGCGTAAAACGTGTCCGGGTATATTCCAACGAAGATCCGCGGATGGCCAAGAAGGTATATCGGCGACCGCACTGTATCTCCCATTCTCCAGTGCTGACGAAACCAACAGGCCTTTAATCAATTAGCTGTGATGTGGAAACGATTGAACCACCCAAATATTGTCCCCCTTCTGGGTGCCACTATCGACCCTCCCCAACTCGTTTCGGACTGGATGCTATGCGGGGACCTCGTGGGGTACATCGTGGACCATGCGGACGCGGACAGACTTGGACTCGTAGGTATTCTCCCTACTGTGATACGCCACTCGACGCTGAATCCATAGCCAGTTGTACGACGTCGCTGAGGGGCTGAACTACCTCCATTCCTGTAATGTAATTCATGGAGGTCTCAAGGGAGTAAGAAATTGTTCTGGTACCATTGAACTACCGTGCTGATGCCCACCTAGCCAAATATTCTTGTGAATGTCAACGGTCGCGCACTGATCACAGACCCTGGCCTTGCCATGATTACCCAATACCCGGACTCTGTATGGAGCGCTTCGGACGAGTGTGCTGGCAGTGTACGGTGGATCGCTCCAGAGGTTTTGGGTGGATGGGGTACATACAGCAAGGAAGGAGATGTCTTCTCGTTGGCGATGGTCGCGATCGAGGTATCTACGGACGATCCGCGCGTTGACCTCTGGGCTGATGTGGTTCTGCGTCTACACAGATATTCACCGGCGCAGTTCCATTCGTAGATAGCCCACCTGCCGAGGCTTTGTTGTTCATACTGGAGGGGAGGCGTCCGCCGCGACCGACCGACCGAACTCTCACAGATCGGTTGTGGGAATTGACCCGACGCTGCTGGGATCAAGAAGCTCACCTCCGCCCACGGGTGTCAGAAGTGTTGGATGTTTTGCGCGGCTTGTGGGTTTAGCTCTGGAATCACCCATTCGTTTGTCTGACCAGGTTGTCACGTCTAGTGACATTCCGGCATGGAGACGCTTGATTAGTCGTCCACGTGCTACAGATGAACATATCTCGCTGGTTACGAATATTTTCTCGGACGACGATGAGATTCAGGTGGTCAAAGGTCTCCGTGAGGATGACGCTCAGGTCTTTATCGATGTGATAGACGAGGTGCCCTCACTCTTTCTCAGCATAATACCTTGATTGACTTCGACTCAAACCCTTGAGCCCCGCTAATTAGGCGTCGTATAGCCTCCCACAACCACAACAAAAGGAATGCCTGAGGGCTCTGCGCAGGATATGCGGTCGCCAGGGTTTGCTCCCGAGATCACTCCAAATCTCATTTTCCTACAACCGGTCGGGAACCACACCGTACAGGGGTGGGTCCGCTGACGTGTGGATGGGCGAACATCAAGGACGCGATGTTGCGGTCAAGGTTCTGAGGATATTCCCGGCGAGCAAACTTGACAAGATTGCGAGGGTGGGTTTTCAGAGTGGTTCTGTGAAAATATGTATAGATAAGCTAATTGTGACTGTGCAGAGGTTCTGCAAGGAGGCTGTAACGTGGAAACTCCTCCACCACCCGAATGTGCTGTCGTTGTTGGGAGCGACAATGGCGAATTGTCAATTTGTGATGGTATCGGAGTGGATGATCAACGGAAACATCAACGAGTTCATCGAGGCGCATCAGGATGCGAACCGGTATGAGCTTGTAGGAATCTAATTCTACCCCCGGCCTTACTCTCCGCTGATAACCGCCTGACTCTTATAGCTGAAAGATGTCGTTAGGGGGTTGATATATATGCATGGGGAGGGGATGATACACGGGGATTTGAAAGGGGTATGGCTCTTCGAATGCCGGTCGCCCATCTGCCCTGACAAGATTTTCTAACAAGGCCAACATTCTCATTGATAGCGATTGCCGTGCTCGCCTGGCAGACTTCGGACTCACCACCGTCGTTTCGGACCCTTTGAACCCTACGGTCTCAATTTCTTCCACGGGTGGTGGGACGGCACAGTGGATGAGCCCCGAGCTGTTCGACCCAGACCAGTTCGGTCTGCCGGACAGTCGACTGACAAAGGAATCGGATTACTACGCCTTGGGAATGGTTATATATGAAGTTCTCAGCGGGAAATTTCCCTTCGCATCGTTTTGTGACGCAGCTATCGTATGGAAAGTCACCAGTGGCGAACGCCCAAAGAGACCGCTAGGAAATGTATGGTTCACGGATGAGCTGTGGAAAACACTGGAGCTGTGCTGGGTGGCTCATCCGGAAAGACGCCCTCGCATAGAAGCCGTGTTTGAGTGTTTGGAGCGGGTCTCGCGGCCACCCCCTGGCATGGGTGATGAGTTGAGTTCAACAGCAAGTGGCTTTTGTACGTTTTATCATTCTATCTAAAACCCCCGCCTCACCTCCGATCCTCCTCGTTCAGCAAATCGGTCGATCATACAAGGCGGGAACCAGTCCTCAGTTCCATCAGATAGTCGTCCTAGCAGTGCGTCAGGTCCGACGACAGGTCGTGAGGGTTAGTTCCGCCCTATTTGGATGATTATTGGAAAGTTGCTAACTGGCGATGACAATCACCACACCCTTACGCCAACTCTCCTCCTCAGTTCTCCAACGTCGCACTGGTAACAGCTCTTCTCGGGGTGTCGGATCGGCACGGTTGGCTATTGCATCTGAAGACATTGAAGACGAGAGTAACCCGGATCGTACTGGGAGCCTCAAGGGGCCGGAGATTAGCTCGCAATTATCTATCCCCAGCCCTGATCAGGTCAGTTCACATTCGACCACTCGTTTTCAGAAGGCCACGGTCTGATACCGAAGGCAAGGGTGGTAGCGATCCTAAATCAATTCGTAGAGAAGCTTCAGTTTGGGAGTCTGCGAACGGTAATCTATCACCCAAGCAGTCTAGGCAGTACACATCTCCCCCGCTCGATGGCAACAAGCTGTCGCAATACACTCAAACCCCCCTAGATGAGGACCCAGTACCGCTTATGGACTATCTTGAAAATGTAGGTCTCTACATCATCTTGACCCCTCTATGCTCAACTTTGGTGTAGGTTCTCAGTAAAATTGATGCTACCAGCCCCGTATTCCTGGCACACCTACGCGAACTCAGAAAGATATGCGGCACCTGGCGGACGTTACCATGGTCCTACACCCTTCCGGGCCTCACTCTATGCATTGATGACCAGCCGACTGTTTGGGGATACTGTGGTAACGTCCACAAAGGATTTATAAATGGTTCAGAGGTTCGAGTAAAGAAACTGTTTGTGTCCCCTGACACAGCAAGGCAGGGCCTTACGAAGGTGTGTTATCCACATCATCACTTTCTCTCACTCACCGACACTGGAAAAACCTACAGGATTTCTACGAAGAAGTTGTAACATGGAAATACTTGAACCATCCAAATATTGTCCCCCTCCGAGGTATTACTTTCACTCCTTCCCCCCAGCTAGTCTCGGGTTGGATCCCGGGCAGAAACTTGACGGAGTACATCAAGAATAACCCAGGGGCAGATCGTCTCGGTATTGTAGGTGTCCTTCTTGCGTCGGGTAGCCGACGGGCTTACCACTTATAAGCTTTGCGACGTTGCCAACGCTCTCGAATACCTCCACTCTAATGGTGTGGTTCACGGGAATCTGGGGGCGGTACGTGATAGTTCATGATCCGGCACCGCAATTGATTTGACAACCATATAGCCAAACATTCTTGTGGACGACTCTGACCAGGTACAAATCACTGACTTTGGTCTCGCCACGATGCCTCGAGACCCAGATTCCAAACGAGCCTTCGTCGACGATCAAACTGTACAATGGACAGCACCAGAGATTTTGAATGACCGTGGAACGTATAGCAAGGAAGCGGATGTTTTTTCGTTCGCGATGGTCATGGTCGAGGTGCGGCGCAGACCAGACAGTACGCGTCGATCTTTTTCTAACGGTCGTTTCGTCTCAATACAGGTTTTCACCGGTGCAGTCCCGTTTGGTGCCAACAAACCCAGTATGGCGGGTTTAGCCATAATGCAAGGAGATCGCCCACCACGACCGGTCCATCCGATGTGCTCAGACAAATTGTGGAAGATAATGCAACGCTGTTGGAACCAGGAACCTCACCTTCGCCCGGAGGTTTCGGAGGTGCTGAACGTCTTACGTGGATTGTCGCGTAGCCCGCCAGCCCCTGTGGGCTTCCTCGCAAGAACGGCGACGACCATCAAGAAGCGATTAAATCGCTAGCACTGGGGATAACAATACTATATTAACAGAGTTTTTGTACATAATGGTAAGATGAGATCGGTTTCAAAGAGTAAAATCCTTAGAGCGAGTAGTTCTACGATTCAACCGCATCGGACAATGCGGGGAGGCGTGCTTACTGGTGATGAGTTCGCCTTGGCCAGGGTACCGGCGTTGATGGGGGATCCTGTGGGTGAGGATATCAAGGGAAGAGGTCACCGTCCTCGCATGATATTCCATATATAATAACATATGTGAGATCCCCACTCCTGACGGCACGATGGAGGGAAACGACATGGCCAATTTCGAACGGCATTGGGACGACGAAGGTGGGTGGCCCGCCCAAACTGAATGGCTTGCATTCCTCACAGCTCTGGTTTGCTGATCGAGCCGCGTTCACATCTCAGTCGTAGCTAACCGGTCGAGAGTGATTGGAGTATGAGCGTGTTCAGAGTCGGAGTACTCGGAAGCGTGCACATCGAACCCCATGCAGAACTGGCATAATCAATCTCTTGTCGGCGGGTTCCAGCATATGGGGACCGACCGAACGGGCGAGTCACTATGGCGGTGATTCAAAATCAATATGTTCCATAACCTCCCCGACGCTCGCGAACTGGGTAAACCCGCTCGACATCGTCGCGGGGGCTGACGGTGATCGTACTGCATCTGGGACCCAACCCAGCTGTGGTAAATTTCAGATACGGCGCGATGGCGCGCATTATGAGTTCCAATCTTTGACCAAACTCGTTTCGACAGTGTCATGAGTGATGGAGACAAGGCTCACCCTTCAAGCTAAGCTTCAAAGTGCACATGCTGTCCTCTAATCCTTCCAACCTTGGACAAACCGACAAGGTGCATTCATCTTAACCGCATCGTAATTTCCGATACAAGGTTCCCCTCGGCTCATGGGGCCCAAAATACACCAAAATGGGTCAAAATCTCCAATCGGATTTCCCGGCGGCAGGAGACAAAGGCATCGGTACGGGGTTTTTGTTTTTCCCTATGGTGGAGACTCCACAGATGAACCTGGTAATCAATACTGGTTCATTCGTTAAAGCTACAGCAGAACAGAACTACGATAGAAGGCTTTCTTATACATGTGAGAAACTGGACGTAAGATGGGTACAACTACGCGTGGGACCGCGACTGGTGGTTATTCGTGACAAGCGTTGTGGGTGTATTAGAAAATGGCAACCCGGTGATGAGCCGTGGCTGGCTTCTGCTGGATGGAGTGGATCACTCGTAACAACAGCGACAGGTGCAGTAATACCATATGCCCTTCATCCGTCCAAGCGACCCGCTCTTTTCTGAAGCATTGTTTTCCCTGTCTCGTGTAGATCCGTCCTGGGTGAGTGGGGAAAGTGGGCCATTACCGTCCCGTACAAGCAGACCGGATGACTTTGCGAATGTTTGAAGCAGTGAACCAATGGTAGGCCGAGACCGTGGGGCGTCATCCCAACATTGCTGAATAGCTTGCCAGATCCGATCGGGTAGCCATTGGTAACCGGTTGGCGGGCGAAGGGGTCGCCGGCCTTGTGTAATCTCGAGGGCTATAAGAGGTTCCGTCTTTATGCCATCATACGGCAAGACCCCCGAGAGAACCTAGCCAGTGGATGAGGTATTGGTCAGTGAGGCGAATCATAATGGAAGAAGAATGTACCTGGAAGGCAGTCATCCCGAGGGAGTATACGTCACTCTCCTTCGAGGGTGTGCACTCTTCTCCGGATCCAAGCACCTTGAACCTCAGTAGTTCTGGAGCCATATAACGAGCGCAGCCGGGCTTAGCGCCGGTCACGGCTGATGATCGTGCAGCTGCAGAACTGGTCATGATTGTCATGATTCCAATGTCTGCGATGCGGACATCATTATCCCTATTGATAAGAATGTTTCCCTAGGTCTAGAATCGGTTTGTGTTTATCTCTGACAACCTCTGTCACTCACGGGATGAATACCGCCGTGCTTGATACCCAGTGAATGGAGGTGGTCGAGACCACGGGCAGTTTGTGCAAGCTATGGAGGACGTACCAGGTCAGAGGGTTTTCATTGCCAATTCCGGTGGCGGCTCACCAACTCGAACCGGTTTGCGCCCTGGTTTTCCTTGGTGTATTCTACGATATCCCCCTTTTCTAGCCAAGGACTGATAATACAAAACCTGGGAAGGCCGGGCAACCCCTCCAAGACCCCGAGGAAGGGAATTATGTTTGGGTGGGAGATGTACTTCCATTGTACGATCTCACTGTAGAATTCCTGATAAACATCGGGTTTAGCCTACCCCCCCCGCCGCAATGGGGAACAGTTACATACCTGCTTAATCCTCTCTGTTTCCGGGCCCAGCAGCTGAAAACTCTTCACGCAAACCCGGTTTATGCCCTGTTTCCCCTTCCAAACCTCCACAGATCCTGCAGTCTTGTGTGCCTTCTCGCCGCTCAACGAAACTCCGGATGGGGAGTACGATCTAGGTCGGACACCGTGTAAACGCGAAAACTCGCACAGTATTCTGATCCACCGGTCACTCGACTGGTCTGGTTTCACCAACAGTGTCTGGTCGGAGGCTTTAGCACGTGGGAAGGTTCGACAAGAGAGGTTTACCTCGTCGAGTATGTCTACAATGGTCTGCGCGTCTTCCTTGGGGAGGGCGTCGGAATCGCCGGAATCGTTCGTTCGTCGCTGGACTCCTGATTCGACGGCGATGATGTGGGGGATTAGTCGCGGCTCAATCCCGATATCAGCAAGCTCAGAGACTTGTGCTCGTCAGTTGTCGCACTCATGCTCGTTGGAGTTAGAACTCACCCTGATGTGGTTGGGCTCCCGACATAGCTATCCTCGAACCGGTGGGAGGGCAGTATGGGCAAAGAGTGGACGACCCTCAAATGCAGGGTATCCTAGTCATATACCACCCCAACGGCGCTGTGCGGCAAGGCCATGGGCATTTGAATCGTGAACGCAGTGCAAGGGTGTCAATCAAATAGTTGGCAGCTACGCGAACGATACCCATCGGTATCTCTATGCAACCACGTGCTCTTGACGATTTAAAATCCGTCGGCGTATCCATAGACGCCCTTGGTGACAAATTTGTAGATATCACATCCCAGAAGCCTGATACGATCCGTCAGAGAAACATTCCATCTGTAGACCCACAGGACGAACCCCCATAGGGTCCTGGCCACATGTGAAACGACTCAACTGGTGAGCTCCGAGTTCCGAACCCGCCCGGCCAAACTCTTTGTGGATGCGTATATAGTTCTGCATGCTGCGGCGGTCTGCGAGCCCGTCCATTGCTCACTAAACCAGTTATCAAATGACGGCGGTATGGAAGTTTCCATACCTGGGGAGTTTATCCGAGTGAGATCCAAGCATATTGACATGGGGCGTCTGTGAGCCAGGAGCTCAGCGCTCAGGCCCAGGCCCGAATGGTGAACGTTGGACGTTGAGATCTGAGAAGCGAGCGTCGCGGCGCAGGACCCCTGATAATTGGCGGAGAGGTCCGATCGCCAATCCGGACCAAATTTGGGCCCAAAATATCTGGAGGAGTGATTTTTTCCGGACCAAATGCGATTTTTTTGAAAAAAATGTGTGATTTTTCATCCGGACCAATCGCTGGCCTCCCCGAGTGCCGTGTGCGTGATCCGGACCAACCTTGACCTCGGGATACCTCCGGCATATACCGACCTTCCACATGTTTTGAACTACGTGGCATCCCCATCTACTGTCCCCCACTCATCCAATGAGCCACCGGATCAGCGCGTCGTTTTCCATCACCCCCTGGTATGACTTGTGGCGAAGGCACGAGCACCGAAAGTAGGCACACCCACATTCATTTCGTGCAAACGATCCACACCTATCCTCTCTTAGGGCAAGAAAGTACGCCACGATGGGTTCTCATATGCCCCGCTGCCAAAGCCCCATGACGGTATCCCGAAGGACGCTGGAGTCACTCACCTCAAAGAGCTTCGATGTCTTGGAAATCCCTAAGGTGTGTTCGGTGAGTTAAGCTGGGCATTTGTGTTTGTCACGAACAAAATCTATGTTGCCCGAGGTATGTCTTGTCTGTGCAAACGAGTTGAATTGTTCCCATCCTGACTGCGTCAATAGTCCTGGTTTGTTTTCAAAAGGCGGTGGCAAGAATGGCCGGCATGGATGGATTATTTCCACCGGTGTTCAGCTTTTCAAATATGCCTTCCTCCGAATGTTCCGTGCGGTTCACGGGGCCGACGCGCACCTCCGAACCAAGCGGTATGAACTTATACCGGCACGCCAGCTGCTTACCGTCCTTCAGAAGATGCTGTGTTCATTAGAGGGGGCATATATCGAAAAATCATGTTGTTTATCAGCTCCTCAAGGGGAAGACCTCCCAAATTATTCTCTCGCTCGAGTATATCAATCGCCGTAAAGCAGAGGAGTGTGCAGACGTTGGTTCAGAGGCGGTAGGGCGAAAATAGGGTTAAAATCAACGGAATTTTGATTTTTTTGGCTATCTAAGTTACTTTTCCGGACCAAGGTTTCGTCCGAACCCTAAGCTGGTGCTCAATCCGGACCAAGTGGAGGTCAAAGCTGGTCAAGGCGTCCGGACCAAATTTCCCAGAAAATAGGTGATTTTGGATCGGACCTCGAGACCTATTATCAGGGGTCCTCGCGGCGCTCTTTCGAGAGGAGCGGGAGATCGTCGGGCGGGTCCGACCTGCTGACATGTCTGGATCTCACTCTGACAAATTGCCCGGGTGTGGGAACTTCCGACATATGTATAGCTGGCAATCTATGCGTTCACGGAGTGATGCAAACTCCGGAAGTTCATTCCACATCCAATGAACTCGCGGTCCACTTCCATTGCGTCTTCACTTTTGCATCCCACTTCCCTTTCACCTCCAGAACTATTGTCATCACCCACTGCGTCTTCGAAACTTGTGCATTCCATACATTAATCCCCGCCCATTTCCTTGGACCGGCATTCCCAGAGCTCAGGAGGTGACCGGGGATCGTTGGGGATCGTGGATAAAGGCCAAAGAAGATTTGGGGAACGGTCAAGGGTCCATCTGCGATTTCGCTATCTACTCAACGCTGAACCTTCCGATCTCAAAGTCACCATATCACCTTTCCAACGCCTCCAGGAACTTGATAAAGATCCTTTTAGCTTATCGGTGTGGAAGCCCACCGATGAGACAGATTCGCCATTCAAATCCTCGCGCGCGTGACAGACGGCGTGCCATCGGCACGTCCGACTTCTGGGAGCTATCTGGGAGCGTGGTCATCACCGGCGACATGCGAAAACGATCTCGACTTGGTGATGTCTCGTTGTTGTTTGTGTCCCCGCGCCCGTACTCGTGATACTCGTATGGTTCCATCGGGATTCGAGTGGCACTACATCACTGCATCCCCACTGGGTAATCGTCAGCGGTGATATGGGTGTGTTTAGGGGGACTATACAAATTCAGCCGTGCTCCGCCTCACGATGGAGCTGAGGTACCCGATAGCCGTGGCGAAACGAGACCCGGGTACAGAGGGATTGACTCGGGAGGCACTTCGAGAAACGAGGACATTCAGGATATGGGGAAGAGATCCCATTCGGTACTTGATGGTAGCACGCCGTTGATACTATCATCGATAGCCTTCCAGGCGGGCGGGTATTCTTCCTTTCTAGTTTTATTCCTCATTTTTATCATCCGCATTCCGCAGGTCTTCCTGGTTTCCTACACCCTTTTTCGGACGACGACACATTTCCCAACACCACTTTCCAACGCCACACATTTGAATACCATGTATCGCATTGTCTCCACTCCACATCGCAAATTGTGTATACAAGAAAGCACGAGGTGTGCTTTATATAGATTTACCTCACCCATGTTTTCGTCTGCAGTTTCAACTTTTATTTCGTCTGTGGATCGTTGTTGGCTTGTGAAGGGAGGAGCGCCGATCACAACAAATGGACACACGGGCGGTCGAAATAAATGGGCAACGCAACAGGACAACCGTTCACACGAACTGTCCATGCCAGCCGTCGCCCTGCTTGTGAGAGGAGATCGACTTCAAAAGAACAGCCACAACAGCAAACGTCGTCAAAATACTGTGCGCGATGAGTACTAGGCATTGGAAGCGAACTGATGAGCACTCACCAGGGGATCCAAGCGAACGCCTCGAGTGCGTTGAGTTGTCCGCAATACGCATAGTCGAGGCTAATAATGTCCGTGTCAATGACTTGGCGCCAAGCGTATTGGAAGACGTGCTTACTTGCAGTCGAGTCCCCCTCCAAGCGCAGCCGTGATCGCCCCGGCGCCGGCAGTCCAAAAAACCCATGTGAGCGTAAGACTGATAAGGGTCAGGGTCACGACGGAGCCATATGCCAAGAGGTGATACGAACTAAATGAGGTGGACTCTTATGTTTGTGAAGGGACCACCCGCACCCCCGAAGAGCAAGAATAAGACCATGAGAAGGGAGGAGCCGATCACACTCCATGCGGAGGTGAAAAGAAGGTAACGGGCCCTGTCATTGACAGCACCGGAAAGTTGATTTTGATGCCCGTTGAACATAGAAACGAGCCATGCCGCAATTGCCAACTATACGAAGCCGTCAGCGAGAGCTCCAACCGCCCAGAAGGGGGTGCATTTTACTCACCTCGATGAAGCTGAAGAGGATGAGAACGCCCAAGATAACTTGAAATCTGTTAGTTTAACGTTATCAATCTCGATTGATCGGCTCACTTGGATATCCTCGTCCGACGCGGGTGGTGACCGCTGCCGGTCCAGTCGTTGCTTGGCCGTATTGGCTATAGGGAACAACAGGGCTGTGAGTGACTCTGCCGTATTGACTATAAGAGTCAACAGGGCTGGAAGTGACCCCGCCGTATTGACTGTAGGAGACAACAGGGCTGGGAGTTACTCTGCCGTGTCGATCATGGGGAACAACAGGGCTGCGAGTGACTTTGCTGACACCAGTTACACGATTCTTGGGCTTCGTTTTTCCGGGTTGCACAGCCAGCACTTCCGCCGGAGGCAAGACGTTGTCTGGATTTCGAGTGACTCCGCCGGCACTGGTGATACGGCTCTCAGACTTCTTTCTGCCGAGTTGTACAACCAACACTCCGGCGTTGCCTGGATCCAATTCCGCGTCCAGTTCACGCCTGTAGGGTGGAATAATACATCTAAGCTCCGGGGACGCATGCAGTGTGAAGATGGAGCGGATACTCTTTTACCATCGCCGTGATTGCGGGCTTCACTTTGGGGACCCCATCTTCGGAATGCAAACCTTTACCTGGGCACGGAATCATATTTTGTTAGCAAGACCATCCGTTGCTCGACCAAGAGAAAATACGAACCAACTATGAGATTAATAGTGGCGTCTCCACGACTTTGAGCAGCCTCAATGGCCCGGCTGGAGTATTCCAACGCCTCTGGCACATGCAAGTCGTGCAGGTCAATCTCTCCGGGGGCCCTGTCCTAATAACAAGTAGAGACCATATAAGAAATCTGACCTATCCCTGAGAGAAATGCCAAACTTGCTTCATTGTTCTCTGAGCGAATAATGAGGGTGACAGTCATGTCAGATCATCTGGGAGTCATCGGTGGGAGAAGTAAGGCGACTTACTTGCGTATATCCAAGCACTGGCTTCCGAATTCAATTGCTCCATCTTTTCCTTATGCTCTTCGCGCTCGCGTTCCTCGAGACAACGCCTCATCTTATCTCCCTCTTTGTCGGCACGCGCACGTAGAGAGGCGTAGTGCGGATCATCCTGATTCTTCTGGTTCAAGTCCTATTAACGATAGCGTCCGCGGGAGAATGAGTGTCCGGGATCCGTATGTGCGGTCAGTTCACAATAAACCAATAACCGGAGGTGGGCACGAACAGGACTCTGGTGTTTGGAAAGGCGAGGCCGACGTGGCCCATGTTGCTGGTGTTTCTCGGGCGGGCTGTTGCTAGGGCCGGGGGGATACGTGTGCGACGGCCGATTATCCTGCGACATTGGTGGCGTGTGTGGCTCTTGGGGCTGTGGTGGGAGGCGATCCGGTACACTCGTTTCGAAGGCGACGCGGAGGATGAAGCGTATACGCGTCGCACAATGAGCGACGAAAGAGCGCACCGGGCGAAAACTGTCACCCCGGTGGGTCCAACCATACTAATCGGGTGATTTTGGAGAGGAAAAACACTCAGCCGTCGATTTCTGACGAGTGGGCACATTCTCTGGCGGAGCACTCGCGCACGAAGCCGCGACCATCACTGTAGGCAGTGGTCTGTCCCCCTTGGCATGATTGTAGCGATACCGGAGCACTCCGAGATATCTGATTCGAGCCTCAGGAAGAGGGAACTCAGACCGGAGGGTCCGCTTTAGAACTCACCTCATCTAGTATGTAAATAGTAACAGAAGTGAGACATCGGTACCCTTCAAGCTCGCGGGAGGAATATCCCACGGACCTTTAATTTTAAGGGTCATCTTATTGGGTTTGAGGATCGGCGGCCCCATAGAAATTTGACTCGGCACAAGACGGGATCCAGGATCCGGGCTACTGGAATCCGGTTGTGTTGCCCTCACCTCGAGCGTTACATAGTACAGAAAGTTAGCGATTGGCTGTCGGTCGAACGGCATGCACGATTTACCCCAAATGGTACTACAGCACTTTACTGGCACTGTTACGATGCGTACGTGACGGACGGTTACCCGCTACTAGTACTGTTCCTAGCCCACCAAACATACACCGAGCCCAGAATAGGCGTATATCAAGTTTCTGGGAAACACTATTCATCTTTCAGCGACAGAGGCAGAGGAGTGCCATCCCTGACTCGCAATCATTCACGTGGATGACTACGTATACTCCATAATCTATGCCTCCTTCGTTGGGGCACACCCAGAACCTCTGGTCTGGTCGCAGAAGTGGATTCCGAGAGTCGAGGTGCGGCAGGGGGCTATCAGTCATTTGTCCACCGTTCTGACAACTCGATTGATCGAGGTTTCAAGGGTTATCTGGCAGCCTATTGGCTTGCTGTTGGTGAAGTCCACACCGAAGTTCCCAGTGCGATAGAGTCAGAACGATGCTCTGCTGAAAGAGAGGGGGATCAAAATGTACCTCGTGCTTCTCCTTGAGTTCCTTAGTCTCCTTCAGACGCTCGCATTGAATCACAACCCGAACCGTAGAACCTTTTACAGACGAATCGTTCATCGATGGGTCAGTTTCTGACCAACACAAAAGAAAACAAGGGAACATACCCCCAGAGCTAGGTGGCTGCCTCGAGGGGGGTGCACTGGTGGTTCTTCTACTGATAACCCAAGTCAACTTGTGGATGGAATAGCGAAACGAACTCACGAGCCACGTAAAATCCCCAACACCTCTACAATCCCTGGGCGCAAGCGAGGGTCTTGGTGCCAGCAGTGTTACATCAACTCCCACAGCTCATTCGTGAGAGCTGGGTGAGGGGACCGCGGGGGACGCACCCCCTGCATCATGGCTACCGTTACCGCAAGAGCTGGGTGTGAATGGAACGGGGCTGAACCAGTGAAAACCTGCATTGAAATGTAAAGACAGTTAGTGGCAGGTCGACCCCTGGTGGTCATTGTATTATCCACAACTTACCTCG
>Ga0307513_10001015_pt1 | contig 40667 bp, 44 predicted proteins | sample 15_EM_MG_FD_202174 | JGI IMG/M metagenome (GOLD analysis project Ga0307513, IMG submission 202174) | Populus trichocarpa ectomycorrhiza microbial communities from riparian zone in the Pacific Northwest, United States - 15_EM | ecosystem: Host-associated > Plants > Roots > Unclassified | place...
TCTCCTGTACGTTTCTATGAGTTGTTTCCCTACGTGTCTGAGGTGCGAGTCTTAGGTGCTAGGCGGGGGAAGTTTCTTCTATGGTCTCGGGGGGTTTGATTTTTCCTATGACGAGGTGAAGCGGGCAGGATGACGTTTGCTTATAGGTTGTTTATCTCCATAGCTAGCGCTGCATGAGTCTTTTGTACCTTTAAACATAATAACGATTTGATTACAAAAAAACAAAAAAAAAGAAAAGAAAAAAAGCGACCAAGAGATAGGGGCACACTTCTCGCAAACTTCTTCCCCCCCCCTACATTCTACATACAAACTCAAGGATACACCGCTTTGCGTCCGCATCAAACCCCTCGCCCACTTCTCCTCCCTCGCTCGCCCTAATGGCCAACCCCCTATAATCTCCCACCAGGGAACGAAGCCTTCGGTAGGCTCTCGGCTCTCAACTCCCCCCTCCCGTCGCGCTCAGGAACCCCCTCGACCGACCTTCCCATCGAGTTCATGATGAGACAACTCGCCCAGGCGAGGAGTGCCCTCAGGCTCAACACCCAAGACTTCCCGGACCCCAGCCCAGACGCACAGGCCGGCACCCTCCCCATCGAATCCATCACGATCGTCCTCCTCTCCCAGCTCGTTCAGGGCCTGGTGACCGTCAGACATGAGCTGACCGGGGTAACCCAGGCAGTCGCAACAATCTCGCAGGAAAACGAGAACCTCAGGGAGGACCTCCACGACATCTCCTCTCAGCTGGCGAACCTTCCCTCCACCCACGAACAACAAACCGCTCCGGGGATCGCCGATCTCCAAGCCTCCATACGTGACCTGTCACATCGAGTGTCAGCGCCAATCCCTGCCCCCCCTGCACTGGCCCCCCCCCCACGGAAGGCACCCCCGCCCCACCCAACTGCCGGCCCCCCTCCGTCGAGGAAGGGCAAAGAAAGGGCCCGAGCACCCCGCACACCCCCCTCAGCCGTGGCTGATGACGCTAAATACCTCATACCTTTCTACGATACGAGGCTTGGCCGGGCCTTCGGTGACCCCGAGAAGTATGCCAAGCTCTACCCAGACTCATACGAGGCGGGCGAGTTCCGAAAGGGCAGGTATGACCTCGACTCCTTCACACCTGGCCACCTACACCCTGATGCCCACCCCTCCCCCTCCTACGCGCAATCTGCCTCCGGCTCAGGCTCGGGCGGCAAGGGCAAAAGGAAACCTGGGAAGCCTCCTTCCCCCCAACTGGTTGCGAGTACGACGGTCCCTCCTGTTAAAAACGGGCCTCCATCCCTCCCAGGTGCCCAACGACGCTTTTTTGCTCCTCGCCAGTCCCCTTCCCCACACCCAGACGCACTAACCATGGCCGCTACTTTCCCTGACATCGCTGCGCGAGTTCTCTGCAAGTCAAACTGCCTCCTCCCCCTCGGTTTCTCTGCCACTGTCAACCCACGTGGCTCCATCTCCCTCACTGTCACAGGCAAGGCCACTCCCGCCGCCTCGTACGCCCCCTACTTCGACTCCCTCACAAGGGCCCTCAACCAATCTTTCCCCGTGGGTGACAACCCCTGGTGTACCCTAGTCCTCGCCCCCACAGCTGTTCAGTTAGCCATTCACGGCCTCCCCGTACGTTTCCTCCGCCAAGATGAAGAGGAACTCTTCCCATATATCTGGCAAGCAATCCTCAACGACAAAGCGACCCAGATTTTCTCAGCCAGGTACCTTAACCCTAGCAGAGATTCTAGGGAGACCAAGCAGGCCACTTCGGTGGTTATCACCGTCGACCCCCACAACGTTTCGGCCCTCACTTCAGGGGTCGTCATCCGCTCACAGAAACGCAAGGTCGAACTTGCCTTCTCATCCTCCCGAACCTGCCAGTGTAGAAACTGTTGGAGATACGGACACGCCCATCAACAATGCCCCGCCACCCACCCCACGTGGCGCATTTGTGCGCTTCACCATACTCGTGCGGCTCACAGATGCCAGAATCCAACCTGCCCCAGGGGCGGAAACAATAAGCCAGTCCCATCCTGTTGTCCGACCTCGCCCCCCCATTGCTGCAACTGCTGTACTGACCACACTGCCACGTTCAGGGAGTGTCCGGCTGGACCTCTCCCACCTGTCCCCTCCCGAACCAACTCACCAGCCCCCGCCCCAGCAGGATTTGGGGGTTGATGGCGGCCCAGCACCCACTACTCCCCCGTCCGGGAAGGGTCCCCTTGAGGTGGACCTTGTGACCCCCAGACAACCTCCCCCAGCTGGACCCTTTATATGGTTTGGTACTACTCCTGGTTTCGGTGGCCGTCTCCCCCTGGAGGAACCAAGCCCTTCCCCTGCCCCTCTCGGTCGTCAGGTTCGTCCCGGTAATGAATAATCAAACCGTTTCCCCTCCCCCGGGTCAAGGGCCGGCCCCTGCCCCCGCACTTCTCTGCATCATACAACATAACTGCCTTGGGAGCTGGAATGTTTGTCTTTCTTTGTTTAAGGTGTGCGGCGAAGCGACCACCTAGCCCTCTATAGTCCTTTTGCAGGACCCTCCTGTCAACAAGGCTCACCTTCCTTCCTTTAATGGCTTTAAGTCTTTTTTTCCCCCGGTTAGGAAGCCTCGTGTGGCTGCCTACGTTCATATGTCTTTTCTTTCCAACTACACAGTGCTCCCCAAGTTTAAGGGGGTGGACGATGTCCTTGCTCTTGATATCTCCTCTGACCTACCTCTCTTTGGCACTGGCTTTCACTCATTCAGGGTTATTAATACCTATTCTACTAACACTGTGGACCATAGGGTCCACTCCGTCCAGCCTGAAGTTCTGTTTCCAGATCTAGGATTTCCCCTCCTGGTCGTAGGAGACCTCAACATCCACAACCCCCTCTCTGACCCTCTGCGGCATTTCTCGACAAAAGAGATCTCGTCATCAACCCCCTACTTCGAAAAAGCGGCGGAGTCCGGCTTTGCCCTCCTTAATCCCCCGGGAGAATACACAAGGTTCCCCCTGGTAGGAACAGCCCGCCCCTCGGTCATTGACCTCGCCTTTGCAAATCCCCCGCTCCTGCCCCTGGTAAAAAGCTGGGAGGCCTCTCTCCCCTCGACTCGATCGGACCACGTTCCAATAACAATCACCCTCGCCACTCCCTCCCTGAAACAGCAACCCCCACGCCCGAGATGGGCGGACACGGACTGGGAGACTCTGGGCCCGATGATCAAGGGTTTAAAAGTCCCGGCCGCACCGTCATGCCCCACCCCCCCGAAGCTGGACGAGTGGATGTCACAGTCGCTCAACCGCCTCGTGGCCCTCCTCAAGGAAAACATGCCAGTTTCTAGACCATGCCATCACTCCAAACCTTGGTGGACCCGCCACCTGACCATCCTCCACCGCGAGTATCACAAAGCCGCCAGGTAGGCGCGAAGGAGCGACACCCCACATGCGCGGGAGATTGCCGGCACCTCAAAGTCGGGGTATTTCAAGGCAATCAAGACCGCCAAAAATGCACATTTGTCCTCTTTCCTGCTGACCGCCACCCCTCAGAGCCTTTGGACGGCCAAAAGGTTCCCCTACGGCCGGGCCCAACCTCCCTTTCCCTCACTCCCAGGGGCCGAGACCCCACAACAAATGAACGAGGTCCTTCTGGACCACTTCTTCCCCCCCAAGGAACCCTTTTCCCCGCCGCCTAGGCTTAGGCCGCATAAGTCCGTGCCCCCCCTGGCGACAGACGAGATAGCAGCGGCTCTCTCCAAGTGCTCCCCGACTTCGGCCCCAGGCCCGGACGGGATACCCTACTCGACCTGGAAGCAGGTCAACAAGATCAACCTATCAATCTTTCTCCAAATACTGGCCCCGCTGGTCCTCCTGGGATATCATCCTGCCTCGCTAAAGAGCTCGAACAGTGTGGTCCTCGATAAGCCAGGAAAGACATCCTACAAATCACCCTCCTCCTTCAGGATAATCGTCCTGATCCAAACGTTCTCGAAAATCCTGGAAAGGATTATAGCAGCCCGCCTACTTGTGGCAGCCCGGCTCAAGGGGCTGCTGCACCCCAACCAATGTGGCTCACTCCCTGGTCTCAGCACCTACGACGGGTGCCTTACGCTGACCAAAGACGTCAAGACCCTGCAGAGGCCTCGTCCCAAGGTCTCCTCCCTGTTTTTGGAGATCAAGGCAGGATTCGACAACGTCGACAACAACACTCTGGCCCGAATCCTGAGGGAAGGCGGGATACCCCCCTATCTGGTCTCGTGGGTTTCGTCCTTTCTTGGGGAAGGGAGCTGCACCCCAGTCTTCCAAGGGGCCCCGGGGACCCCGGCCTCCGTTAACGTTGGCGCCCCCCAGGGCTCCCCGATCTCCCCGCTCCTCTTCCTTCTCTACGTGGCTCCACTGCACTTCAGGGTCCCTCGGGGCCTGATGATCTCGTACGTGGATGACTTCGCACTCACAGTAGCCTCCCTCTCCTACCGTGGCAACATTCTCCGACTCCAGGAACTCTTGGAGAAGCTCGAAAGGAAAGCGTCCCGCCTGGGCATCTGCTTTTCGGTTGCAAAAACAGAGCTAATACACTGGAGGACCCCCAGCCAAAGACACTCGCCGAAGTGCGTCTCTCCAATTCAGATTAAGGGGGATTTGGTTCACTCTAGCAACTCCGTCCGGTGGCTCGGGTACTGGTTCACTCCGGCCCTTGACCCCGCTGCACACTTCTCGCGTCGCTTGTCCCTTGCCCAGGGAGCGTTCGCCCTCATACAACGCCTCAGCCCGCCCGGCGCAGGCCTTCCTCCCTATCTCTGCCACAGACTGGCAACATCACTGGTTGCCCCCATCCTACTCTACGGCGCGGATCTGTTCACACCCAGCGTGGGCACGACAACCCGCCTCGATACATTCTGGCGCAAGGTGCAAAGGTGGACAACAAACTGCTTCTCGGCTACGCCCTCCGGGATACTCTCTGTGGAATCCTGGCTCCCACCTGTTTCTCTCCTGATCACCAACCGGCAAAGGCTGACGGCGCTCAGGGTCGTCTGCTCTCCTCCTAGCGTGAACCCAGCGACAGCTCGCCTTCACCCTTCCTTCCCCTCGCTCTCGGTACATCGGGCGCCTGACTTCTCGCGGGCCATAACAAGAGGCCTATCATCCGTTGACCTCCCCCTACACTGGAAGACAGCATGCCCCGTCCCCCCGTTGAGGAACCACATTCCGGTAGACGCGGTGGCTCATAGAACAATACGCTTCACCTCAGCGCTATCCAAGATGCCCATGATAAACTCCCACCTTGTCTGCCCGACCCCCACCCTCCCGCCCCAGTCCCTAATGCACAACACCTACACCGCCCTGAAAAAGAGAGTGAGAGAAACACTCCTCACCGAGTGGGCCACCCGTTTCCAAACTCCGGGGTACTACCTGCACTCTCCTGCGGTGTCCCCCAGGCCCTTCACGGGCCTGGGTACGTTCATCGCAGGAAGAATCCACTAGATGAGAGCCGGGAAGAGCTACCTGGCCGCCCACCCGACTTGGAGGTCCCCCGACGCCGACACCTCCGGCCCCTGCTGCGGCTTGGAAGCAGAAACCTTCGAGCACGCCATCCTTTCCTGCCACTCGAGACAGCGCAGCAGGTCGCGCCTCCTCCACGGCGTTACCGATGTCGGTCCCGAAGCCCCACTCTGGACCTCCCTCCCCATGTTAAAAAGACTCGCCACCTTCATAGGCGTCACCTCCACGGGATTTCCTCCCACGATGTTCCCGCCCGCCACTCCCCCCTCCACTCTCCTGCTCTCGCTCTCCCCGCCGAGGGTCCCCCTCCCGGTCTTTCGGGTTTTTTCTTTGGCAGAGGTATAGGGTCGTTGGGTTATCTTTCCTTTGTCTTATGTAGGCTTTCCATTTTAGACGACTAAGTTGTTAGTTTGTGCTTTCCTTTTTACATGAGGCCTTTGGCCCGGCGGAGGAGAAACCTGCGCGATAGTAGATATTTAACTGGTGCCCTGTCTTTCCTTTGTTTATGTTTTTGATTTATAGGTTTTGTTCTCTCCATAGCTAGAGCTGCATGAGGCTTTTTGTACCTAGAAATAAAGAACGCATGATTACAAAAAAAAGAGAAAAAAAAGAGAAAAAAAACGACCAAGAGATAGGGCCACGAAGCATCTCTCCTCCACCTCCGGTGATTGAAATCTCAACCCCACGGGAAATCATCGTCACTATCCCCCGCGCACCTCACTTCCCCCATCATGGCTACTGCCGAGGGGTTGACGTTAAGCCATCCTTCCTCCTCTCCTGGGGCACGTCTACCCCCCCTCGTTCGGGTGCTTGTTCCCGTTCATCGTTGACACCCGCTCATGAAGCTCGGTTCTCCCCCTTACCCCGCACTTGCTTTGCAACTCGCTTAGCATTATGCACAGTGGGAAAGCTTCTTGCTACGCTCAGGGTCAGCGTTACGGTGTCGGACTCTCGGTCAAAGTAAGGCCTCGGTTCTGCTGGGCTTGTACCTCGGATGGGGAAAGCTTCCGTTAGTAACATCACGGTCTCGCTCGGTCTCGCTGTAGCCCCAAAAGCCCTTGCTATGGCCCGTTGGTCGGTTGTGGCTAGCCCGCTGGCAATCCTTCCTCTTCCCCCCTCCCGGTTGCGTCCGCTGGCACCGTACTACCCTATAAGCGGGCACCTTACTGCTAATCCTCCTCACCGGCTGGCACCCTACTGCTCCTCACCCGCTGGCACTCTACTGCTACTCACCGGCTGGCACCCTAATGCTCATCATCGTTGGCTGGCATCCCATCTGCCCGGTGTCTCCCCTCGCCCACCTGCCTCTCTCCCTCCTGCGATTTTCTCCATGGTCGCAAACCTTGCTTAGGTTACGGGTGATCATGGTATTGCACGGCCTCCTTGGTCTCTCCTAAACGCCGACGCGGCGCCACCTTCCGGTCACCCCCGACCATTGAGCCGCTGCCCCAACCGGATTTCACCGTACGGGTTCTTGGATTTGGCATATTGGCGATAGTAGTTTTATCTAGGCGTTTCTTTGATTCTTTTCTTAGTGTTACCAGGGGGCCTGCTGAAGGGTTTGGGTCTCTGTCCTGTACGTCTCTATGAATTGTTTCCCTACGTGTCTGAGGTTATATCTTAGGTGGTAGGCGAGGGGGGCTTTTCCTATGGATTCGGGGTGCTTGATTTTTCCCATGACGAGGTGAAGCGGGTGGGATGACGTTTGCTTATAGGTTTTTTATCTCCACAGCTAGCGCTGCATGAGTCTTTTGTACCTAGAAACAAATAACGCATGATTACAAAAAAGAAACGAAAAAAAGAATATGACCAAGAGATAGGGCCACGAACCATCTCTCCTCCACCACCGGCGATTGAAATCTCAACACCACCGGAAATCATCGTCACTTTCCCCCACCCACCTCTCTTCTGCCACGATTGCTACTGCCTAGGAGTTGACGTTAAGCCATCTACCCTTCTTCTCTGTGGCCTCGGCCTCACCTCCTTGGGGTTCTCGTTCCTGTTCGTCGTTGACTCCCCCTCATGATTTTCGGTTCTCCCCCTTACCCTGCACTTGCTTTGCACCTCGCTTAGCATTTTGCATGGTCGGAAACCATCTCCCTTCGTTCACCGTTGGCGATATGGCGTCCGGACTCTCGGTCGAACTAAGGCTTCGGTTCTGCTGGGCTTGTACCACTGATGGGGAAAGCTTCGGTTAGTAACATCAAGGTCTCGCTCGGTTTCGCACTCGTCCCAAAGGTTCTTGCTATGGCCCGTTAGTCGGTGGTGGCGAGCCCGCTCTCGATCCTTCCTCTGCCGCCCGCCCGGTTCCGAGCGCTGGCACAGTACTGCCCCTTAAGCTGGCACCTTACTGCTAAAACTCCTCCTCCGGCTGGCACCCTACTGCACCCTCCCCTCCAGCTGGCACCCTACTGTTACTCACCGGCTGGCACCCTACTGCTCACCTTCCTGGCTGGCCTCCGATCTGCTCGGTGGCTCCGCACGCCCTCCTCCCCCTGCGATCGTTCGACCCCTCCACGGTTACGCCTAGTCGTGGTATAGCACTGCCTCCGTGACTTTGTCCAAGGCTTGGGATCCATGTAATGACCTGCCCCACCGTACATCATGGTTTTTGGTGGGCCCTCGACCTATGAGTTTTTCCGTGTCGGCGATCATCTATCCACTCCTCGAGGCCCCGAAAGGGCCTTAGAACAGACGTCGTTTCTTTTGTTTTGGGGCGCCTGCCGAAGGGTTTGGGTCTCTCTACCTGTACGTTTCGATGTATTGTTTCCTTAAGTGTCTGGGGTATATCATCTTAGGTGCTCGGCGGGGGAGACTTGTCCTATGGACTCGGGGTGTTTGATTTTTCCCATGAAGAGGTGAAGCAGGCGGTGGGTTTGCATTTATAGGTTTTTTTCTCTTCATAGCTAGCGCTGCACAAGCCTTTTTGTACCTAGAAACAAATAACGCATGATCACAAAAAAGAAAAAAAAAACGACCAAGAGATAGGACTTCGGTCGTTGTCACCGTCGACTCCCACAACGTTTCGGCCCTCACTTCAGGCGTCGTCATCCTCTCTCAGAAACGCAAGGTGGAACTTGTCTTCTCCTCCTCCAGAACCTCCCAGTGTAAGAACTGCTCGAGATTCGGACACGCCCATCCAGGATGCCCCGCCACTCACCCCACGTGTCCCATTTGTGCGCTTCATCATACTCGCGCCGCTTACAGATGCCAGAATCCAACCGGCCCCAGGGGAGGGAACAATAAGCCAGTCCCATCCTGTTGTCCGACCTCGCCCCCCCATTGCTGTAACTGCGGTAACGACCATACTGCGACGTTCAGAGAATGTCCGGCAAGACCTCCCCCGTCTGTCCCCACCAGAACCAACTCGCCAGCCCCCGCTCCAACTGGTCAGGACCCGATGGATCTGGCGGTCGATGGCTGTCCGGCACCCACTACTCCCCCAACCAGGCTGGGTCCCCTTGAGGTGGACCTCGTAACCCCCAGGCAACCTCCCCAAGCCAGACCCCCTACGCGTGCAGGCACTACTCATGGCTTCGGTGGTCCTCTCCCGCTTGAGGAGCCGAGCCCTTCCCCTGCCCATCTCGGTCGTCGGGTTCGTCCGGGTAATGAATAATCAACCCATGCCCCCTCCACTGGGTAAAGGGCCGGTCCCTGCCCCTCAGCTCCTTTCCATCGTACAACATAACTCCCTTGGGAGCTGGAATGTTTTTCTTTCTTTATTTGAGTTGTTCAAAGGGGCGACCACCTACCCCTCGATAGTCCTGCTACAGGACCCACCTGTCAACAGGGCTCACCTTCCTACCTTTGGTGGTTTTAAGTCCTTCTTCCCCCCGGTTAGGAAGCCTCGTGTGGCTGCCTACGTTTATATGTCTTTTCTTTCCAACTACACGGTGCTCCACAGGTTTAGAGGGGTGGACGATGTTCTCGCCCTCGACATCTCCTCCAACGAGCCTCTTTTTGGCACCGCTTTCCACTCATTTAGAATTCTTAACGCTTACTCCACCAATACCACTGACCACAGGGTTCACTCCGTTTTACGTGAAACCCTTTTCTCCGATCTTGGGTTCCCCCTCCTAGTTTTGGGAGACCTCAACATCCACAACCCCCTCTCGGACCCTCTACGGCACTTCTCACATCGGGAGATCTCGTCCTCCACCCCCTATTTCAAGGAGGCGGCGGAATCTGGTTTCGCCCTCCTCAATCCCCCAGGTGAGTACACAAGGTTCCCCGTTGTGGGCAAAGCTCGCCCCTCGGGCATAGACCTCGCCTGCGCGAACCCCCCTCTCCTTCCCCAGATTAAGAGTTGGAAAGCCGCCCTCCCATCAACGGGTTCCGACCACATACCAATAACGATCACCCTCACTGCACCCTCCCTACACCAAAAACCCCCTCGCCCGCATTGGGCAGCCATGGACTGGGAAACCCTAGGCCCAACCATTAAAGGTTTTAAGGTCCCGGCAGCACCGTCATGCCCCACCCCCCCGCAGCTGGATGAATGGATGTCAGGATCACTGAACCGTCTGGTAGCTCTCCTCAAGGGACACACGCCGGTATCCAGGCCTTGCCACTACTCCAAGCCTTGGTGGACCCCACACCTGTCCATCCTCCGTCGTGAATATCACAAGGCTGCCAGAGCAGCCAGAAAGCATGACACACCACACATGCGGGAGGTTGCGGGCACCTCCAAATCGGGGTACTTCAAAGCAATCAAGACCGCCAAGAACAATGCGTGGTCCTCCTTCTTGCTGGCCGCTACCCCCCAGAGCCTTTGGACGGCCAAGATGTTCGCCTACGGGCGGGCCCAGCCGCAGTTCCCCTCCCTCCCAGGGGCCGAGACCCCGCTTCAAATGAACAATGTCCTCCTGGACCACTTCTTCCCCGCTAAAGAACCATTCTCCCGCCACCTAGGCTCAGGCCAAACAAGTCGGCACCCCCCCTAACGACAAACGAGATAGCTGCGGCTCTCTCCAAGTGCTCCCCGATTTCGACCCCAGGCCCAGACGGGATACCCTACTCTACCTGGAAGCAGGTCAAGAAAATCAACCCCTCAATCCTCCTCCAAATACTTGCCCCACTGGTCCTCCTGGGGTACCACCCAGCGTCGCTAAAAACCTCGAACGGCGTGGTTCTTGACAAACAGGGGAAGCCTTCCTACGAATCACCCTCCTCCTTCAGGATAATCGTCCTGATCCGCACTGTCTCAAATATCCTCAAGAGGATTATAGCAGCCCGGCTAGTCACGCCAGCCCCACTCAGAGGGATGCTACACCCCAACCAATGCGGTTCGCTCCAGGTCTCAGCACCTACGACGCGTGCCTAACCCTCCCAAACGACGTCAGAACCCTGCAGAGGCCCTGTATCAAGGTCTCCTCCATGTTTCTGGATATAAAGGAAGGATTCGATAACGTCGACAACAACACTTTGGCCCGTATCCTAAGGGAAGGCGGGATACCCCCCTACCTGGTCTCCTGGGTCTCGTCCTTTCTCGCTGAGCGAAGCTGTACCCTAATTTTCCAAGGGGCCCCAGGGACCCCACCCCGGGTCAACGTCGGTGCCCCCCAAGGCTCGCCGATATCACCTCTACCCTTTCTCCTCTACGTTGCGCCAGTACACTTTGGGATCCGGCGCGGACTGATGATCTCGTATGTGGACGACTTCGACCTCACAGTGGCCTCCCTCTCCTACCGTGGTAACATCCGCCGGCTTCAAGAGCTCTTCGAGAGGCTGGAAAGAAGGGCGTCCCGCCTGGGGGTCTCTTTGTCGCTAGCAAAAACAGAGCTAATACATTGGAGGACCCCCAGCCAGAGGCACGGGCCGAGGTGCGTCTCACCTATTCAAATCAAAGGGGAACTATTCCACCGTGGCAACTCCGTTCGGTGGCTCAGGTACTGGTTTACTCCGACCCTTGACCCCGCTGCACACTTCTCGAGACGCCTCGCCCTTGCCCAGTGTGCATTCGCCCTCATTCGTCGGCTCAGTCCGCCCGGTGCGGCCCTCCCCCCCTACCTATGCCACAGATTGACGACATCGATTATTGCCCCTATCCTACTCTACGGCGCAGACCTGTTCACACCTAGCGTGGGCACGACAAACCCCCTCGATACATTCTGGCGAAAGGTCCAGAGGTGGACCACAAACTGCTTCTCAGCCACGCCCACCGGGATACTTTCGGTGGAGTCTTGCCTCCCTCCCGTCTCCCTCCTGATCACCCACCGGCAGAGGCTGGCAGCACTCAGGGTGGGCTGCGCCCCTCCTAGTGTGCACACAGCGACAGCGCGCCTTCACCCCTCGTTTCCATCGCTCTCGGTGCACCGGGCGCCGGACTTGTCGCATGCCTTGACCAGAGGCCTGTCATCCGTCTACCTTCCCCTTCACTGGAAAACACCCCGCCCTGTCCCACCGTTGAGGAACCACCTGCCAGTGGACGCGGTGGCTCACCGGACAATACCCTTCACCCACGGGCTGTCCAGGATGCCCATGATCAACTCTCACCTTGTGTGCCCTGCCCCCACCCTCGCGCCCCAGTCCCTGATGGACAGCACTTACTCCGCCCTGACGAAGAGGGTAAGGGAGGCACTCCTCGTTGAATGGGCCTCTCTTTTCCCGCCCCCGGGGTACTACCTACCCCCTCCCACACCGCATCCGAGGCCTGTGATGGGCCTGGGGAAGTTCGTGGCCGGGAAAATTCACCAAATGAGAGCTGGAAAGAGCTATGTGGCCGGCCACCTGACCGGGAGGTCCCCCGACGCCGACACCTCCTGCCCCCGCTGCGGCTTGGAACCTGAAACCTTCGAGCACGCTATCCTATCTGGCCCCTCGAGACAACACAGCAGGTCACGCCTCCTCCACGGCGTTACTGTTATCGGTCCTGCTGCCTCACTTTGGTCCTCCCTCCCGCTGCTAACAAGACTTGCCACATTCATAGGCGTCACCTCCGCGGGATTTCCCCCAACGATGTTCCCACCAACCACCCCCCCCTCTTCCCCCCTTTTTTCTCTCTCACCCCCCAGGGTGCCCGCCCTGGTTTTCGTGTGTTTTCGTTGGCGGAGGTATAGGGGCGCTGGGTTTTCTTTCCTTTCGTCTTATGTAGGCTTTCCTTTTTAGACGGCTAAATTATTGGTTTGATCTTTCCTTGCTTTATGTGGCCAATGGCGCGGCGGAGGAGAAACCTGCGCGTTAGTGGATACTTACTGGTGCTGTGACTTTCCTTTGTTATTAGTTTTTAATTTATAGTTTTTGTTTTCTACATAGCTAGCGCTGCATGAGGCTTTTTGTACGTAAAAACAATGAACACATGATTACAAAAAAAAAGAAAAAGGAAAAAAAACACCCAAGAGATAGGACGCGAACCATCTCTCCTCCACCGGCCGCGATCGAAATCTCAACACCACGGGAAATCATCATCACTATCCACCACCGACCTCTCTTCCCCCATCATGGCTACTGCCCAGGGGTTGACGTTAGGCCATCTACCCTCGTCTCCGGGGGCACGCATCCCTCCCCTCCTTGGGGTTCTTGTTCCCGTTCATCGTTGACACCAGCTCATGAAGTTCGGTTCTCCCCCTTACCCCGCAGTTGCTTTGCACTTCGCTTAGCATTTTGCGCGGTCGGAAAGCTTCACGCTTCGTTCACGGTCGGCGATATGGCCTGTAGACTCTCGGTTGAAGTAAGGCTTCGGTTCAGCTGGGCTTGTACCTCTGATGGGGAAAGCTTCGGTTAGTAACATCACGGTCTCGCCCGGGAACGCTGTCGCCCCAAAAGCCCTTGCTATGGCCCGTTAGCCGGTTATGGCCAGCCCGCTCGCGATCCTTCCTCTACCCCCCTCCCCGTTCCGTCCGCTGGCACCGTACTGCACCATAAGCGGGCACCATACTGCTAATCCACCTCCCCGGCTGGCATCCTACTGCTCCCCCCCCACCAGCTGGCACCCCACGGCTACTCACCGGCTGGCACCCTAGTGCTCATCGTCGTTGGCTGGCAGCCCCGCTGCCCGGTGGCTCCGCTCGCCCACCTGCCTCTCTCCCACCTGCTATTTACTCTACGGTCACAATCCTCGCTTAGGTTACGGGTGATCATTGTATTGCACTGCCTCCTTGGGCTCTCGTAAACGCCGACGTGTCACCACCTTCCGGTCACTCCCGACGGTTGAGCCGCCGCCCCAACCGGATTTCACCGTACGGGTTCTTGGATTTGGCATATTGGCAATAGTAGTTGTATCTAGGGGTTTCTTTGATTCTTTTCTTAGGGTTACCTGGGGGCCTGCTGAAGGGTTTGGGTCTCTCTCCTGTACGTTTCTATGAGTTGTTTCCCTAGGTGTCTGAGGTGCGAGTCTTAGGTGCTACGCGGGGGAGGTTTCTTCTATGGTCTCGGGGGGTTTGATTTTCCCTATGAGAAGGTGAAGCGGGCGGGAAGACATTTGTTTATAGGTTATTTTCTCTCCATAGCCAGGGCTGCATGAGGGTGTTTGTACCTTAAAACAAATCACGCATGATTACAAAAAAAAGAAAAAAAGAAGAATAAAAGCGACCAAGAGATAGGAACCGAACCATCTCTCCTTCACGTCCGGCGATTCTAATATCAACACCACGGGAAATCATCGTCGCTTTCCCCCACCCACCTCTCTTCTCCCAAGATGGCTACTCCCTAGGAGTTGACATTAAGCCATCCACCCTCCTTGGGGTTCTCGTTCCTGTTCGTCGTTGACTCCCGCTCATGATGTTTGGTTCTCCCCCTTACCCCGCACTTGCTTTGCACCTGGCTTAGCATTTTGCACCGTCCGAAAGCTTCTCGCTTCGTTCACGGTCGGCCAGATGGCGTCTGGACTCACCGTTGAACTAAGTCTTCGGTTCTGCTGGGCTTGTACCTCTGGTGGGGAAAGCTTCGGTTAGTAACATCAAGGTCTCGCTCGGTTTCCCCGTCGTGCCAATAGCCCCGGCTATGGACCTTTAGTCTGTTGTGGCTAGCCCGTTCGGGATCCTTCCTCTACCCCCCTCCCAGTTCCGTGCGGTGGCTCCGTACTGCCCCTTAAGCTGGCACCTTACTGCTAACACTCCTCCCCCGGCTGGCACCCTACTGCTCCCTCCCCTCAGGCTGCCACCCTACTGCTACTCACCGGCTGGCAGCCTACTGCTCACCTTCCTGGCTGGGAACCCTTCTGCTCGGTGGCTCCGCTCGCTCTTCTCCCCCTCCTATCGTTCGAACCCTCCTCGGTTACGCCTAGTCGTGGTATAGCACTGCCTCCATGGCTTTGTCCAAGGCTTGGGATCGATGGAATGACCTGCCCGACAGTACATCATGGTTTTTGGTGGGCCCTCAACCTATGAGTTGTCCCGTGTTCGTGATCATCTATCCTCTCCACCAGGCCCCGAAAGGGCCTTAGAACAGCCGTCGTTTCTTTTGTTTTGCAGAGCCTGCTGAAGGGTTTGAGTCTCTCTACCTGTACGTTTCTATGTATTGTTTCCTTACGTGTCTGGGGTATATTATCTTAGCTGCTAGGCGGGGGAGACTTTTCCTATGGACTCGGGGTGTTTGATTTTTCCCATGAAGAGGAGAAGTGGGCGGTGGGTTTCCATTCATAGGTTTTTTTCTCTTCATAGCTAGCGCTGCATAAGGCTTTTTGTACCTAGAAACAAATAACGCATGATTACAAAAACAAAAAAAAAACAAAAAACGACGAAGAGATAGGACCAGGAACCATCTCCCCTCCACCTCCGGCGATTGAAATCTCGACACCACGGGAAATCATCGTCACCTTCCCCCACCGACCTCTCTTCCCCCATCATGGCTACTGCCTCAGGCTTGACGTTAAGCCATCTTCCCTCCTCTCCTGGGGCACGTCTGCCCCCCCTCCTTAAGGTTCTTGTTCCAGTTCATCGTTGACACCAGCTCATGAAGTTGGGTTCTCCCCCGTACCCCGCACTTGCTTTGCACCAGGCTCAGCATTTTGCGCGGTCGGAATGCTTCTCGCTTCGTTCACAGTCGGCGATATGGCATCCGGACTCTCGGTCGAAGTAAGGCTTTGGTTCTTACTGGGCTTCTACCTCTGATGGGGAAAGCTTCGGTTAGTAACATCACGGTCACGCTGGGTTTCGCTGTCGTCCCAAAAGCCCTTGCTATGGCCCCTTAGTCTGTTGTGGCTGGCCCGCTCACGATCCTGCCTCTACCCCCCTCCCGGTTCCCTCCGCTGCCACCGTACTGCCCCATAACCTGGCACCTTACTGCTAAACTTCCTCCCCGGCTGGCACCCTACTGCTCCCCACTGGCTGGCACCCTACTGCTACTCACCGGCTGGCACCCTACTGCTCATCATCGTTGGCTGGCATCCCCTCTGCCCGCTGGCTCCTCTCGCCCACCTAACTCTCTTCGTCCTGCGATTTACTCTACGGTCGCAAACCTCGCTTAGGTTACGATGGGTCATGGTATTGCAATACCTCCTTGGCACATTCTAAACGCCGGCGGGCCGCCACCTTCCGGTCACTCGCGACCGTTGAGCTGCCGCCCCAACCGGATTTCACCGTACGTGTTCTTGGATTTGGCATATTGGCAATAGTAGTTGTATCTAGGCGTTTCTTTGATTCTTTTCTTAGTGTTACCTGGGGGCCTGCTGAAGTGTTTGGGTCTCTCTCCTGTACGTCTCTATGAATGGTTTCCCTCCGTGTCTGAGGTTTGTCTTAGGTGCTAGGCGAGGGGGGCTTTTTCCTATGGATTTGGTGTGTTTGATTTTTCCCATGACGAGGTGAAGCGGGCGGGAAGACGTTTGGCTTATAGGTTTATTTCTTTCCATAGCTAGCACTGCATGAGGCTGGTTGCACCTTACATCAAATCATGCATGATTACAAAAAAAAAAAAAAAAGTAGGCAAAAAACGACCAAGAGATAGGACCACGCTTCTCGCAAAGTTCTCCCCCCCCCGTACATTTTACATACAAACTCCACTTTACCCCGCTTTGCGTCAGGATCAAACCCCTCTCCCACTTTTCCTCGCCCGTCCGTACTCATGTCGGACCCCCACAACCTCCCCCCAGGGAACCTGGCCTTTGGTAGGCTCTCTGCCCTCAACTACCCCCTTCCGTCGCGTTCAGGAACGCCGTCGACCGACCTTCCCCTCGAGTTCATGATGAGGCAACTTGCCCAGGCAAGGAGCGCCCTCCGGCTCATCATCCAAGACTTCCCTGACCTCAGCCCAGACGCGCAGGCCGGCACCCTTCCATCGAGTCCATCACGATTGTTCTCCTCTCCCAGCTCGTCCCAGGCCTGGTAACCGTCTCACATGAGCTGAGCGGGGTAACTCAGGCAGTCGCAACCATCTCTGAGGAAGACCAGAACCTCAGGCACGAGCTCCATGCCATCTCCTCTCAGCTCGCAAACCTTTCCCCCACCTACGAACAACAAATCACCCCGGGGATTGCCGATCTCCAAGCCTCCATACGTGACCAGTCACATCGTGTATCAGCCCCGGTCCCTGCCCCCCCAGCACCTGCCACCCCCCCGCAGAGGGCACCCCTACCACAGCCATCTGCCGGCCCCCCCCCATCAAAAAAGGGCATGGAGCAGGCCCGTGCAGCACCCACACCTTCCACAGCCGCGGCTGACGACCCTAAATACCTCATACCTTTCTACGACACCAGGCTTGGCAAGCCGTTCGCCGACCCCGAAAAATATGCCCGGCTGTTCGCCCACGGCTACGAGGCCGGTGAATACCGGAGAGGCGCGTATAACATGTCCTCATTCACCACTGGCCACCTCCGCGCAGACAACAACCTCTCCCTCTCCTACGCGCAAGCTGCATCCGGGTCAGGCTCGGGCGGCAAGGGCAAAAGGAAAGCTGGTAAGCCTCCCTCCCCCCAAGAAGTTGCGAGTACGGTGGCCCCTCCCGTTAAAAAGGGGCCACCCTCCCTCCTAGGTACCCAATGACGCTTTTTCGCTCCTCGCCAGTCCCGTTCCCCTCACCCCGATGCCCTCATCATTGCCGCTACCTTTCCTGACATTGCTGCTCGCGTCCTCCGCGAGTCGAACTGCCACCTCCCCTTGGGTTTCTCTGCTACGGTCAACCCTCGAGGCTCTATCTCCCTGACAGTCTCCGACAAGGCTACCCCTGCAGCCTCGTACGCCCCCTACTTCAATTCCCTTACCCGGGCCCTCAAGCAGTCCTTCCCAGTCGGAGAAAACCCCTGGTGCACTCTGGTGCTAGCCCCCACAGCCGTACAACTCGCCATCCACGGCCTCCCACTACGCTTCCTCCCCCAAGATTGAGAGGAACTCTTCCCATATCTCAGGCAAGCAATGCTCAACGACAAAGCGACCCCAATTCACTCAGCCAGGTACCTAACCCTAGCCGAGATTCTAGGAAGGCCTAGCAGGCCACTTCGGTGGTTATCATGGTGGACGCCCAGAAGGTATCGGCCCTTACTTCAGGGGTCGTCATCCTCTCCCAGAAACGCAAGGTCGAACTTGCCTTTTCCTCCTCCAGAACCTCCCAGTGTAGAAACTGCTGGAGGTACAGACACACCCATCAACGATGCCCCGCCACCCACCCCACGTGCCCCCTTTGTGCGCTTCACCAGACTCGCGCGGCTCAAAGATGCCAGAATCCCCCCTGCCCCAGGAGCGGGAACAATAAGCCACTCCCATCCTGTTGTCCGACCTCGCCCCCCCATTGCTGCAACTGCGGTAACGACCACACTGCCACATTCAGGGAATGTCCGGCTCAACCTCCCCCGCCTGGCTCCCCCAGAGCCAACTCGCCAGCCCCCGCCCCGACAGGTCAAGACCCCATGGATCTGGCGGTCGATGGCGGCCCGACATCCACTACCCCCCTGCCCGGGGAGGGTCCTGATGAGGTAGACCTAACCACCCCCAGACAGCCTCCCCCAGCCGGGCCTTCTACGCGCCCTGGCACTACTCACGGTTTCAGTGGTCCTCTCTCCCTGGAGGAGCCAAGCCCTACCCCTGCCCCTCTCGGTCGTCGGGTTCGTCCCGGTAATGAATAATCAGACTACCCCTCGCTTGGGTCAAGGGCCGGACCCTGCCCCCGCATTTCTTTCCTTCCATCAACATAACTGCCTTGGGAGCTGGAATGTTTTTCTTTCCTTGTTTGAATCGTTCAAAGAGGCGACTACCTACCCCTCGATAGTCCTTTTGCAGGATCCACCTGGCAACAAGGCTCACCTTCCTTCCTTTAATGGCTTCAAGTCCTTGTTTCCTCCGGGTAGGAAGCCACGCGTGGCTGCCGACGTTCATATATCTTTTCTTTCCAGTTACATGGTGCACCCCAGGTTTAAGGGGGTAGACGATGTCCTCGCCCTCGACGTCTCCTCCAACGAACCTCTTCTTGGCACGGACTTCCACTCCTTCAGGGTTATTAACGCCTACTCCACCAATACGGTCCATCATAGGGTCCACTCTGTCCCACCAGAAGTTCTTTTTCCGGACCATGGGTTCCCCCTCGACGTAGTGGGGGACCTCAACATCCACAACACCCTCTCTGACCCCTTGCCGCATTTCTCGTCAACAGAAATCACGTCCTCAACCCCCTAATTCGAAAAAGCAGCGGAGTCCGGCTTCGCCCTCCTCAATCCCCCAGGTGAGTACAGAAGGTTCCCTCTGGTAGGAACAGCTCGCCCCTCGGTAATAGACCTCGTCTTCGCCAACCCCCCCCTCCTACCCCTGCTAAAAAGCTGGGAAGCTTCCCTCCCCTCGACTGGGTCCGACCACGTACCAATTACAATCACCCGAGCCACACCCTCCCTGATTCAGAAAACTCCCCGCCTGCAATAGACGGACACAGACTGGGAAACCCTTGAGCAGATCATCAAGCATTTCAAAGTCCCGGCCGCACCTTCGTGCCCCACCCCTCAGAAGCTGGACGAATGGATGTCGGAATCGCTAAACCCTTTGGTAGCTCTCCTCAAAGAACACACCCCGGTATCCAGACCGTCCCACCACTCAAAACCCTGGTGGACCCCCCACCTGACCATCCTGCGTAGCGAATACCATAACGCCGCCAGATCGGCCCGGAAACGTGACACCCCGGACATGCGGGAGATTGCCCGCACCTCCAAGTTGGGGTATTTTAAGGCAATCAAGGCCACCAAAAACAAACACTGGTCCTCTTTCCTGCTGACCGCCACCCCCCAAACCCTCTGGACGGCCAAAAGGTTCGCCTACGGCCGGGCACAGCCACGCTTCCCTTCCCTCACAGGGGCAGAGACCCCGCAACAGATGAACGAGGTCCTCCTGGACCACTTCTTCCCCCCTAAGGAACCCTTTTCCCCTCCGCCTAGGCTTAGGCCGCATAGATCGGTACCCCCCCTGACAACAGACGAGATAGCAGCTGCTCTCTCCAAGTGCTCCCCAACCTCGGCCCCAGGCCCAGATGGGATACCCTACTCTACCTGGAAGCAAGTCAACAAAATTAACCCGGCGATCCTCCTCCAAATACTGGCCGCACTCGTCCTCCTGGGGTAACATCCCGCATCGCTGAAAAGCTCGAACGGAGTGGTACTTGACAAGCCGGGAAAGCCATCCTACGAATCGCCCTCCTCCTTCAGGATTATAGTCCTGATCCACACATTCGCAAAAATCCTCGAGAGGATCATAGCAGCCCGCCTACTGACAGCAGCCCGGCTTAAGGGGTTGCTGCACGCTAACCAATGTGGTTCGCTTCCTGGGCTCAGTACCTACGACGCCTGCCTCACCCTCACCAACGACGGCAAAACCCTGCAGAGGCCACGTCTCAAGGTCTCCTCGCTGTTCTTGGACATTAAGGCAGGGTTCGATAACGTGGATAACAACACCGTGGCCCGCATCCTGAGGGAAGGCGGATCCCCACCTACTTGGTCACCTGGGTTTCATCGTTTCTGGGTGAACCGAGATGCACTCTAGTCTTTCAGGGGGCCCCAGGGACCCCGGCACCCATTAATGTCGGAGCCCCCCAAGGTTCCCCGATCTCCCCGCTCCTCTTCCTCCTCTACGTGGCACCGCTGCATTTCAGGATCCCTCCGGGTGTGATGATCTCGTACGTGTACGACTTCGCCCTCACGGTGGCCTCCCTCTCCTACCGTGGAAACATCCACCGACTCCCAGAGCTCTTCGAGAAGCTGGGGAGAAAGGCGTCCTGCCTGGGCGTCTCCTTTTCGTTAGCCAAGACAGAGGTGATACATTGGAGGACCCCCAGCCAGAGGCACTCTCCGAAGTGCACCTCGCCTATCCAGATCAAGGGAGAAGTTTTTCGCCCAAGCGACTCTGTTCCGTGGCTAGGATACTGGTTCACACCGGCCCTTGACCCCGCTGCACATTTCTCGCGACACCTGGCGCTTGGCCAAGGAGCGTTCGCCCTGATACGACGCCTCAGTCCGCCCGGCGCGCGCCTCCCCCCCTACCTATGCCACAGACTGGCGACATCATTGGTTGCCCCTATCCTACTCTATGGGGCGGATCTGTTCACACCTGGTGTGTGCACGACGGCCCGCCTCGATCCATTCTGGCGCAAGGTCTAAAGGTGGGCCACAAACTGCTTCTCTGCCACATCCACCGGCATACTTTCGGTGGAGTCTTGCCTCCCTCCTGTTTCTCTCCTAATGGCTCATCGGCAAAGGCTGGCGGCACTCAGGATGGTCTGTTCCCCCCCTACTGTGAATCCCGCGAGAGCCCGCCTCCACCCCTCCTTTCCGTGACTCCCGGAATACAGAGCGCCGGACTCCTCGAGGGCCCAGACGAGGCGCCTGTCATCCTCTACCTACCCCTGAACTGGAAGTCGCCCTGCCCTGTCCCTCCAATGAGAAAACACCTGCCGGTGGATGCGGTGGCTCACCGAACCATTCGCTTCACTCTCGGGCTATCTAGGATGCCCATGATCAACTCCCACCTTGTACACCCGACCCCCACCCTGCCACCCCAGTCTCTTATGAACAACACCTACTCCGTCTTGAAGAAAGGGATAAGGGAGAAAATGCACAAGGGGTGGGCCTCCCTCTTCCCTCCTCCGGGATACTACCTGCACACTCCCACCGTGTCCCCAAGGCCTTTCATGGGCCTGGGCAAATTCGTTGCCGGGAGAATCCACCAGATGAGAGCCGGAAAAAGGTATCTGGCCGCCCACCGGACTTGGAGGTCCCCCGATGCCGATACCTCCTGCCCCCGCTGCGGCTTGGAACCAGAAACATTCGAGCACGCCATCCTATCCTGCCCCTCGAGACAGCACAGCAGGTCGGGCATCCTCCGCGGCGTTACCGATGTCGGTCCCGAAGCCTGACTCTGGACGTCCCTCCCCCTACTTAAAAGGCTCGCCGCCTTCATAGGCGTAACCTCCACCAGAGTTCCCCCCACGATGTTCCCACTGACCACTCCCCCCTCCTCTCCCCCGTTCTCGCTTTCCCCCAGCAGGGCACCCCCCCCGGTCTTTTGTGTTTTTTCGTTGGCCGAGGTATAGCGTCGTTGTGTAAATTGTTTATTTTTACTTTGTGTAGTCTTTCCTTGCTAGGCGACTAAGTTGTCAGTTTGTACTTTGCTTATTATATGTGGCCATCGGCCCGGCGGAGGAGAAACCTGCGCGATAGTGGATATTTACTGGTGCCGTGACTGTCTTTAGTTTATGTTTTTGATTTATAAGTTTTGTTCACTCCATGGCTAGCGCTGCATTAGGCTTTTTGTACCTAAAAACAATGAACGCATGATTACAAAAAAAAGAAAAAAAAAGAAACGACGAAGAGATAGGACACGAACCTTCGCTCCTCCACCTCAGGGGATTGAAATCTCAACCCCACGGGAAATCATCGTCACTGTCCCCCACCCAGGTATCTTCCCCCATCATGGCTACTGCCTAGGGGTTGACGTTAAGCCATTTTCCCTCCTCTCCAGAGACACGCCTGCCTCCCCTCCTTGAGGTTCTGGTTCCCCTTCATCGTTGACACCCGCTGATGAAGTTCGCTGCTCCCCCTTACCGGGCACTTGCTTTGCACCTCGCTTAGCATTTTGAATGGTCAGAAAGATTCTGGCTTTGTTCACAGTGGGCGATATGGCGTCCGGACACACGGTTGAAGTAAGGCTTCGGTTCTGCTGGGCTGGTACCTCTGATGGGAAAAGCTTCTGTTACTAACATCGCGGTCCCACTCGGTTTCCCTGTCATCCCAAAAGCCCGTGCTATAGCCCGCTAGTGGGTTGTGGCTAGCCCGCTCGCGATCCTTCCTCCACCCCCCTCCCGGTTCCGTCTGCTGGCACATTACTGCCCCATAAGCTGGCAGCTTATTGCTAATCCTCCTCCCTGGCTGGCACCCTACTGCTCCCCCCCCACCCCCTGGCATCCTACTGCTACTCACCGGCTGGCACCCTTCTGCTCATTATCGTTGGCTGGCATCCCCTCTGCCCGGTGGCTCCGCTCGCCGACCTACCTCTCTCTCTCCTCAGATTTACTCTGCGGTCGCAAACCTCGCTTAGGTTACGGTTGATCATGGTATTGCACTGCCTCCTTGGTCTCTCCTAAACGCCGACGCGTCGCCATCCTCCAGGCAGTCCCGACCGTAAACCGGCCTGCCCCTTACGGCGACTAGCCGCGGGGCCTTCAGGTTAGGCATATTGGCAATAGTAGTTACATCTCGTTATTTCTTTAATTCTTTTCCGAGTGTTACCAGGAGGCCTGCTAAAGGGTTTGGGTCTCTCTCCTGTACATGTCTATGAGTTGTTTCCCTACGTGTCTGAGGTGCGAGTCTTAGGTGCTAGGCTGGGGAAGTTTCTTCTATGGTTTTGGGGGGTTTGATTTTTCCTATAATGAGGTGAAGCGGGCGGTTGTTATTGGGCTTATAGGTGTTTTTCTCTTCATAGCTAGCGCTGCATCAGGCTTTTTGTACCTAAAACAAATAACGCATGATTACAAAAAAAAGAAAAAAAGAAAAAAAGAAACAAAACGACCAAGAGATAGGATCTTCACGCAACAATCTAAGTAATACAACACTTGGACACTGGAGCACGGGCCAAGCCGTTTGACAGTGACCTTCCCGTAGTGCAAGATATACCACCCTACTATTCTACTTCTTTACGCAAACCTTTCATGCTTGAACGCAAGCACCTAGTCCTCCAGCAATTGGACTTTGTACCTCCCAGTCTTATGATGATAAGACTCCTCTAAACGAGACTATGAAGAGAGTCACGATCACGATACGCACTACGATTAGTGGTTGCCCGTTTAATGAAACACAGTCCGGAATCTGTTTTTTACATGGGGCTTAGTCTTCATTAACGGGCGGGACTGGGCGGGTTTTCACTCGCCAGAGCCCGCTATTACACGGGCCCGGGGGGGTATATTTCGAGTAATCCCAGACCCGCCCCAATCTGGGGCCCACCCGCCTGCATTCCCTTGACAGGCCCCGTGTGTTACCACCAATTTTTAACAGGGACCTGTCTGGAGTATGGGTGGGATGTAACAAACACATTCGCGACTGTGTTTCGTTAAACGGGGAACGCCTAATCGTAGCGCGTATTGTGATCGTGACTATCTTCATAGTCTCGTTTAGAGGAGTCTTATCATCATAAGACTGGGAGGGACAAAGTCCAATCGCTAGAGGACTAGGTGCTTGCGTTCAAGCATGAAAGGTTTGCGTAAAGAAGTATAATAGTAGGGTGGTATATCTTGCACCACGGGAAGGTCAGTGTCAAAGGGCTTGGCCTGTGCTCCAGTGTCCAAGTTGTGTATTACTTAGATGGTTGCGTGAAGATCCTATCTCATGGTCGGTTTTTTTTCTCTTTTTTTTGTAATCATGTGTGATTTGTTATAAGGTACAAACACCCTCATGCAGCGCTAGCCATTCAGAGAAAAAAAGAGATAAACAATAGCCCCGACCGGCTTCACCTCCTCATTGGAAAAATCAAGCACCCCGAATCCATAGGAAAATTCCGCCTCGCCTATGGCCTAAGAGAAAAACCCCAGACACGTAAGGAAACAATACATAGAAATGTACAGGTAGCGTGACCCAAACCCTTCCGCAGGCTTACCAAAACAAAGGAAAAGACTCTAACGGCGAGAAACGCTGCCCACGGGGAGAGGATTGTTGATCGGCGACAAAGGAAAACTCCAGTAGAGGGCCCACCGAAACCATGTTGTACGGTCAGGCAGGTCATTACATTGACCCAAGGCGTTGGACAAAGCCACGGAGGGAGTGCTATACCACGACTAGGGGTAACGGAGGAGGGGCCAACCGATCGGAAGGGTAGAAGGCGAGCGGCGGCACGGGGCACAGGGGATGCCAGCCAACTATGATGAGCAGTAGGGTGCCAGCCGGTTAGTAGCAGTAGGGTGCCAGCCAGAGGGGGGGGAGCAGGAGGGTGCCAGCCGGGGAAGGAGTTTTAGCAGTAAGGTGCCAGCTTATAGGAAAGGATCGCGAGCGGGCTAGCCACAACTGACGAATGGGCCATAGAAAGGCCTTTTGGGACGACAGCGACACGGAGCGGGACCGTGATGTTACTAACCGGAGCTTTCCCCATGAGAGGTACAAGCCCAGCAGAACCGAAGCCTTACTTGGACCGAGAGTCCAACACCGTAACACCGACCGTGAGCGAAGCGAGTAGCTTCCCGACCGTGCAAAATGCTAAGCGAGATGCGAAGCAAGTGCGGGGTAAGGGGGAGAACCGAACATCCTGAGCGGGAGTCAAAGACGAACAGGAACCAGAACCCCAAGGAGGGGAGGCCGAGGCGATGGAGGAGGAGGGTAGATGGCTTAAAGTCAACTCCTAGGCAGTAGCCATCGTGGGAGAAGAGAGGTGGGTGGGGCAAAGTGACGATGATTTCCCGTGGTGTTGAGATTTCAATCGCCGGAGGTGGAGGAGAGATGGTTTGTGTCCTATCTCTTGGTCGCTTTTTTTTTTCATTTTTTTTTTCTTCTTTTTTTTTTTAATCATGCGTTATTTGTTTTAGGTATAAAAAGCCTTGTGCAGCGCTAGCTATGAAGAGAAAAAAACCTATAAGCCTAATAACAACCGCCCGCTTCACCTCATCATAGGAAAAATCAAACCCCCCAAGACCATAGAAGAAACTTCCCCCGCCTAGCACCCAAGACTCGCACCTCAGACACTTAGGGAAACAACTTATAGAAACGTACAGGAGAGAGACCCAAACCCTTGAACAGGTCCCCTGCTAAAACTAGGAAAAGAATCAATGAAATAACGAGATGTAACTACAATTGCCAATATGCCGAACCAAAAGGCCCGGCGGCTATTCACCGTAAGAGGCAGGCCCGTTCACCGTAAGGACTGCCCGGAGGATGGTGATGTGTTGGCGTTTAGGAGAGACCCAGGAGGCAGTGCAATACCATGATCAACCGGAATCTAGGCGACGTTTGCGACCGTAGAGTAAATCGCAGGAGGGAGGGAGGTAGGTAGGCGAGCGGAGCCACTGGGCAGAGGGGATGCCAGCCAACGATGATGAGCAGTAGGGTGCCAGCCGGTGAGTAGCAGTAGGGTGCCAGCCGGTGAGAAGCAGTAGGGTGCCAGCCGGTGGGGAGGATTAGTCGTAAGGTGCTAGCTTATCCGGCAGTAGGGTGCAAGTGGACGGAACCGGGAGGGGGGTAGAGGCAGGATCGCGAGCGGGCTAGCCACAGCCGACTAACGGGCCATAGCAAGGGCTTTTGGAATGACGACCAGCCGGGACGAGACGGTGATGTTAATAACCGAGCCGTTCCATATCAGAGGTACAAGCCCATCAAGCCAGGGCCTACTTTGACCGAGAGTCCGACACGGTAACGCCCACTGTGAGCGTAGTGAGAAGTTTTCCGACCGTGCAAAATCCTAAGCGAGGTGCGAAGGAGGTGCGGGGTAAGGGGGAGAACCGAACTTCATCAGCGGGTGTCAGCGATGAACGGGAACGAGACCCCGAAGGAGGGGAGGCATCCGTGCCCCAGGAGAGGAGGGAAGATGGCTTAATGTCAACCCCTAGGCCGTAGCCATGATGGGGGGAGAGAGGTGGGTGTGGGAAAGTGACGACGATTTCCCGTGGTGTTGAGATTTCAATTGCCGGAGGTGGAGGAGAGAAGGTTCGTGGCCTATCTCTTGGTCGCTTTTTTTCTTTTTTTTCTTTTTTTTTTGTAATCAAATCGTTATTATGTTTAAAGGTATAAAAGACTCATGCAGCACTAGCTATAGAGATAAAAAACCAACAAGCAAACGTCATCCCGCCCCCTTCACCTTCTCATAGGAAAACTCAAACCCCCCGAAACCATAGAAGAAACTTCCCCCGCCTAGCACCTAAGACTCGCACCTCAGACACGTAGGGAAACAACCCATAGAAACGTACAGGAGAGAGACCCAAACCCTTGAGCAGGCCCCCAGGTAACACTAAGAAAAGAAGCAAGGAAAAGCCTAGATACAACTACTATTGCCAATATGCCAAATTCAAGAACCCATACGGTGGAATCCGGTTGGGGAGGCGGCTCAACGGTCGAGAGTGACCGGAAGGGGGCGACGTGTCGGCGTTTCGGAGAGACCAAGGAGGCAGTGCAATACCATGATCAACCGTAACCTAAGCGAGGATTGCGACCATAGAGTAAATCGCAAGAGGGAGAGAGGAAGGTGGGTGAGCGGAGCCACCGGGCAGAGGGGATGCCAGCCAACGACGATGAGCAGTAGTGTGCCAGCCGGAGAGTAGCAGTAGGGTGCCAGCCGGTGGGGAGCAGTCGGGTGCCAGCCTGGGACGAGGATTAGCAGTAAGATGCCAGTTTATGGGGCAGTAGGGTGCCAGCGGACGGAACCGGCACGGGGATGGAGGAAGGATCGCGAGGGGGCTAGCCACAACCCACTAACGGGCCATAGCAAGGGCTTGTGGGACGACAGCGAAACCGAGCGAGACCTTGATGTTAATAACCGAAGCTTTCCCCATCAGAGCTACAAGCCCAGCAGAACCGAAGTCTTTGTTCGACCGAGAGTCCGGACGCCATATCGCCGACCGTGAACGACGCGAGAAGCTTTCCGACCGTCCAAAATGCTAAGCGAGGTGGAAAGCAAGTGCGGGGTAAGGGGGAGAACCGAACTTCATGAGCGGGTGTCAATGATGAACATGAAACAAGAACCCCAAGGAGGGAAGGCGCGCGTGCCCCAGGAGAGGAGGGTAGATGGCTTAACGTCAACCCCTAGGCAGTAGCCATGATGGGGGAAGAGAGGTGGGTGGGGGGAAGTGACTATGATTTCCCGTGGTGTTGAGATTTCAATCGCCGGAGGTGGAGGAGAGATGGTTCGTGGCCTATCTCTTGGTCGCTTTTGTTTTTTTTTTGTAATCAAATCGTTATTATGTTTAAGGCACAAAAGACTCATGCAGCGCTAGCTATGGAGATAAAAAACCGATAAGCAAACGTCATCCCGCCCGCTTCACCTTGTCATAGGAAAAATCAAACCCCCCGAGACCATAGAAGAAACCTCCCCCGACTAGCACCTAAGACTCGCACCTCAGACACGTAGGGAAACAACTCATAGAAACGTACAGGAGAGAGACCCAAACCCTTCAGCCGGCTCACCAAAACAAAAGAAACGACGGCTGTTCTAAGGCCCCTTCTGGGCCGGGGGGAGAGGATAAGTGATCGCCGACACGGAAAAACTCATAAATTGAGGGCCCACCAAAAACCATGATGTACGGTCGGGCAGGTCATTACATCGATCCAAGGTGTTGGACAAAGCCACGGAGGCAGTGCTATACCACGACTAGGCGTAACCGAGGAAGGGCCGAACCACCGGAGGGGGAGAGGGGCGAGCGGAGCCACCGAGCAGAGGGGATGCCAGCCAGGGAGGGGAGCAGTAGGGTGCCAGCCGGTGAGTAGCAGTAGGGTGCCAGCCAGCGGGGGGGCAGCACTAGGGTGCCAGCCGGGGGAGGAGTTTTTAGCAGTAAGGTGCCAGCTTAAGGGGCAGTACGGTGCCAGCGGAGGGAACTGGGAGGGGGGCGGAGGAAGGATCGCGAGCGGGCTAGCCACCACCGACTAACCGGCCATAGCAAGGGCTTTCGGGGCGGCAGCGAAACCGACCGGGACCGTGATGTTACTAACCGAAGCCTTCCCCATCAGAGGTACAAGCCCAGCAGAACAGAAGCCTTACTTCGACCGAGAGTCCGACACCGTAACGGCGACCTTGAGCCAAGCGAGAAGCTTTCCGACCGCGGAAAATGCTAAGCGAGGTGCAAAGCAAGTGCGGGGTAAGGGGGAGAACCCAACATCATGAGCAGAGTCAACGACGAACAAGAACGAGAACCCCAAGGAGGGGAGACATGCGTGCCTCAGGAGAGGAAGGGAGATGGCTTAACGTCAACCCCTAGGCTGTAGCCATGATGGGGGAAGAGAGGTGGGTGGGGGGAAGAGACTATGATTTCCCGTGGTGTTGAGATTTCAATCGCCGGAGGTGGAGGAGAGATGGTTCGTGGCCTATCTCTTGGTCGGAACCAAGCGCCTTATATAGTCATCTTCCCACAACCCTAACCCTAGTGACTCATCACCTCGCCCTACACAAATCTCTATGACTCATAGTGAGTCATAGCGTGAAACCCATTGCTGACTCATCTGAGTTATCGCCCAATATTCCGTTAACTATTCAAACCTCCTAACCCAAGTCATGTGCTCAAACGAGTCACATGCCTGAAACCCAAAACTCACAATGTGAGTCATGTGCGAAAGTCATTACATCATATGACATCACAATCGTGAGTCATGAAACCATCAACCAATCATAACATAACACTAACTCGGAAGTGCCTAGTCATTGGAAAACTATTAGTCAAATAATGTCATAGTATAAAAACATAAACAGGGGATGACTAATAACTGATTACTCATGTGAAACCAAATTCGCCAAGTCAAAATTTGTGATATTAGCTCCTCTCCCCCTTAGCATCGGTCTCAGGATGCTTTCAAAACATAATCATAACAAATCTTTCCGATTCCAAACATAAAGGAAATAAACAATTTGGTTACTTATCCGCTAGCCGTCCCGTTTGTTGGTACTTGTCTTCGTTCCTCAGGCCGAGATAATGCCTGCCTCGTTCTCATCGTTCTTGTCCCCGTTGTCTGGGGATCGGTTCGCTTGGGGAGCAGGGGGTAATGCCACTGCCGCCGTGTATTCGTCGTCGTGGTCAAGCTCTCTCACCAGTGCTGCCGCTTCGCTCATCGATCGTCGAACTCTCATCTTTAGTTTGATGTTATTGTATGCCCGCTGTGGGGCTTCCATCCCCGCTTTCCGTGCCGACTCCTCGGCCACCACACACCTTCTCTTCTAGCTCCGGTTCTCGTCCCGGAGGTCTCCCATTTCTTTCTCCATCCTCTCCATTCGTTCTTGAAGTTCCTCGACGACCTTCGCCATATCACCGTATTTGTTGCCGAGGCCCGCTGGCTCACCCCAGTGGACCTTTTTCGCTTGTCCGCGTAGTTGGTTTCGTCGAGGTTGCTTTGGGAACCAGTTGGCTCCCTCTTTGTCTCTTAGGTGCTCGTCGCAGCGATCGTTGAAACTTGCACTCCACTGCATGGCCGCATGTGGGGTGGTGGGCGCATTGGCAGGTGCTTTCAAGGCATAACCCGCTGAGGAGGAGGAGGAGGAGGATGCTTTGACTGCTTGGCTGTATGACATTCTCATATCGTCTCGTTCGTGGTATTGGTGAACAAGAAAGTGTAAAAGGTTAAAGCATGATTTTGTAAGGCGTTTGTTGGTCTTGAGAATATTATCCTGAGGATGCTGCTTGTAATTCTTTCCTGTTCTCAAGATCTCCTTTTATGTTTGCCTGAACTCTGTTCTTCGTTCTTTGGTCTTTTTGTCCTTCCTCAAGGTGTGTGTGTCTTCTTTCGTTATTTTGCATATTGGATGCTGCTCATGCATCAGAAAATTCTTATAACAAGAATAGCGTCGTAATCGTACGGTTGTCTTGCATGTCGTATGATGCTCTTGCATCGGATAATTCTTATTAAAAGAATTGCATTGTAATCATACGGTCGTCTTGCATGTCGTATGATGCTCGTGCATCGGATAATTCTTATGAAAAGAATTGCATCATAATTGTAAGGTTGTCTTGCATGTCGTATGATGCTTGTGCATCGGGTAATTCTTATCAAAAGAATTGTGTTGTAATCATACGGTCGTCTTGCATGTCGTATGATGCTTGTGCATCGGGTAATTCTTATGAAAAGAATTGCGTCGTAATCGTCAGGTCGTCTTGCATGTCGTATGATGCTCGTGCATCAGGTAATTCTTATCCCAAGAATTGGGTCGTAATCCTACCGTCGTCTTGCATGTCGTATGATGCTCGTCCAGCGGATAATTCTTATCAAATGATTATAGTCGTATTCCTCCTGTCGGGAAATCAATTCCTTTCTGGTCTCAGAAGAGATCCATAAGTACTCGCCGTTTGGCCACTGAGGTCCAAACGTTTGATCTTCCTTTCTTCCCAACATCTCATTCTTCTTCCTTTTAAGCTCCTCTCCCACCAGTGTTGATGTTCGAGTACACTGAGCTCCGTCTTATCGTGTCTATTTGTTTCGAGCGGTTCTTATCATTATGAGCTCCTCTCCCACCAGCGTTGATGTTCGAGTACACTGAGCTCCTTCTTGTCGTCTTCGTGTAACCAATTTCCTCGTGTTCTGCTCGGCGAGAATCTTTGAGTACTATCACATGGATTTCGAGGGTCCATGTGTCTGGTTTCTTTCGTTTTTGAGCCATTTAGGTCCCATCTCCCTTCAGCCTTGGTCCCACAAGGCTACTGCCTCTTAAGGGTAAACAAAACATTTCTGATTTTCGATGGTCAATTTTCTTTTTTTTTCCTGCTTCTGTTCCTTGATCGTATGGTTCTTGAGGAATTGCCATTTTGCGCATAGGTAAGATGGTTGGATTGTTGTGGGATCGGTTCCGTCTGACTCGTCTCTCTTCGATCTTATCTTTGCTCGTCTCGTAAAGAGGAACCTATGTGTTGACTTGATGATGATAGGTTCCATCTGCTTCTCGTGTTCGCTTCGATCGTATCTTTGCTTGTCTCGTACAGAGGAACCTATGGTTAAGGGTATTTGTCTCCAAATCCCTTTGCCCCTAGCTCCTCTCGCACCATCCGCTGGTCCCTCAGCCGACAAGCCCCTCTCTCCCCAGTCGCGGCCTTTGGCCTCTGGGATTTGTGCACAAATCGTGCTGGGTAAAAAAAGAATTCCATGATTTTTCCCCTTCTGTTTCATTTGGTTGAAAGGTGATACCGAGTTGATTCGTTGGTCTTTTCTGCGTTCTTTTCCTGTCGTTGGTCGTAACTAGAATGTGTCAATAAAGAGTTCCAGTTGTTGTATTTCTTTGTCGTTCGTGTTGTCGTTCAGCGTGTGTATGTTTAAGATACGACCAAATGTAACAAACACATTCCCGACGGTGTTTCATTAAACGGAAAACGACTAATTGTAGTGCGTATCGTGATCGTGTCTATCTTCATAGTCACGTTTAGAGAAGTCTTATCATCCTAAGACCGGGAGGTACAAAGTCCGATCGCTAGAGGACTAGGTGCTTGTGTTGAAGCATGAAAGATTTGCGTAAAGAAGTATAATAGTACGGTTGTATATCTTGCACCAGGGGAAGGTCACTGTCAAAGGGCTTGGCCCGTGCTCCAGTGTGCAAGTATTGTATTACTTAGATGGTTGCGTGAAGATCCTATCTCTTGGGCGGTTTTTCTTTTTTTTTTTGTCATCATGAGTGATTTGATTTAAGTTACAAACAGCCTCATGCAGCGCTAGCTATGGAGAGAAAAAAACCTATAAAGAATAGCCACGACCCGCTTCACCTCTTCATGGGAAAAATCAAACACCCGGAATCCATAGGAAAAGTCCCCCCCGCCTAGCACCTAAGATAAACCTCAGACACGTAGGGAAACAATACATAGAAACATACAGGTAGAGAGACCCAAACCCTTCCGCAGGGTCACCAAAACAAAAGAAAAGACTCTAACGGCCAGAAACGCTGCCCGCGGGGTGAGGATACATGATCGGCGACATAGGAAAACTCCAGTAGAGGGCCCACCGAAACCATGATGTACGGTCAGGGAGGTCATTGCATCGATCCAAGGCGTTGGACAAACTCACGGAGGCAGTGCTATACCACAACCAGGCGTCACCGAGGAGGGGCCAACCGATCAGAAGGCTAAAAGGAGTGGGGAGCCACTGGGCAGAGGGGACGCCAGCCAACGATGATGAGTAGTAGGGTGCCAGACGGTGAATAGCAGGAGGGTGCCAGCTAAAGGGGACCAGTAAGGTGCCAGCCGGGGAGGAAGGTTAGCAGTAAGGTGCCAGCTTATGGGTCAGTAGGGTGCCAGCGGATGGAACCAGAAAAGGGTAGAGGAAGGATCGCGAGCGGGCTAGCCACAACTGCAAAACGGGCCATAGCAAGGGCTTTTGGGACGACGACGCAACTGAGCACGAGTGTGATGTTACTAACCGAGGCTTTCCACATGAGAGGTACAAGCCCAGAAAGCCGGGGCCTACTTGGGCGTAGAGTCCGACACCGTAGCGCCGATCGTGAGCGTAGCGAGAAGCATTCCGACCGTGCAATATGCTAAGTGAGGTGCAATGCAAGTGCAGGGTAAGGGGGAGAACCGAAGATCATGAGGGGGAGGCAACGACGAACAGGAACGAGAAACGCACGCAGGAGAGGGCGAGGCCACAGAGATGGAGGGTAGATGGCTTAATGTGAACTCCTAGGCAGTAGCCATCGTGGGAGAAGAGAGGTGGGTGGGGGAAAGTGACGATGATTTTCCGTGGTGTTGAGATTTCAATCGGCGGAGGTAGAGAAGAGATGGTTTGTGGTCCGATCTCTTGGTCTTTTTTTTTCTTCTTTTCTTTTTTTGTAATCATGCATGATTTGTTTTAAGGTACAAACAGCCTCATGCAGCGCTAGCTATGGAGAGAAAAAACCTATAAACAAACGTCTTCCCGCCCGCTTCACCTGGTCATAGGAAAAATCAAACCCCGCGAGACCATAGAAGAAACTTCCCCCGCCTAGCACCGAAGACTCGCACCTCAGACACATAGGGAAACAACTCATAGAAACGTACCGGAGAGAGACCCAAACCCTTCAGCAGGCCGCCAGGTAACACTAAGAAAAGAATCAAAGAAACGTCTAGATACAACTACTATTGCCAATATGCTAAATCCAAGAACCCGTACGGTGAAATCCGGTTGGGGCAGCGGCTCAACGGTCAGGAGTGACCGGAAAGGGGACGACGCGTCGGCGTTTTGGAGAGAACAAGGAGGCAGTGCAATACCATGATCAACCGTAACATAAGCGAGGATTGCGACCGTAGAGTAAATCGCAGGTGGGAGAGACGCAGGGAGGGGAGCGGAGCCACTGCGCAGAGGGGATGCCAGCCAACGACGATCAGCAGTAGGGTGCCAGCCGGTGAGTAGCAGTGGGGTGCCAGCCGGTCGGGGAGGAGCCGTAGGGTGCCAGCCGGGGTTGTGGATTAGCAGTAAGGTGCCAGCTTATGGTGCAGTAGGGTGCCAGCGGACTGAACCGGCAGGGGGGTACAGGAAGGACCGCGAGCGGGGTAGCCACAGCCGACTAACGGGCCTTCGCACAGGCTTTTGGGACGACAGCGAAACTGGCCGAGACCGTGATGTTAGCAACCGAAGCTTTCCCCATCAGAGGTACAAGCCCAGCAGAACCGAAGCCTTACTTTGACCGACAGTCCGGACGCCGTATCGCCCACCGTGAACGAAGCGAGAAGCTTTCCCACCGTCCAACATGCTAAGCGAGATGCAAAGCAAGTGCGGGGTAAGGGGGAGAACCGAACTTCATGAGCTGGTATCAACGATGAACGCGAACCAGAACCCCAAGGAGGGGAGGCATGCGTGCCCCAGGAGAGGCGGGTAGATGGCTTAAAGTCAACCCCTAAGCAGTAGCCATGATGGGGGAAGAGCGGTGGGTGGGGGATAGTGACCATGATTTCCCGTGGTGTTGAGATTTCAATCGCCGGAGGTGGAGGACAGATGGTTCGTGTCCTATCTCTTGGTCGCTTTTTTTTTTCTTTTTTGTAATCATGCGTTCATTGTTTTTAGGTACAAAACCCCTCATGCAGCGCTAGCTATGGAGAGAACAAAACCTATAAATCCAAAACAAATAACAAAAGAAAGTCACCGCACCAGTTAAATATCCACTATCGCGCAGGTTTCTCCTCCGCCGGGCCATCGGCCACATGTAATAAGGCAAGTACAAACCAACAACTTAGTCGTCTCGAAAGGAAAGCCTACGTAAGACAAAAGAGAGAAAAACCCAACAACCCTACACCTTAGCTAACGAAAAAACACGAAAAACCGTGGGGGGGCAAACTGGGGGGCGAGAGAGAGAACGGGGGGGAAGCGGTGGGGGTGGTGGGTGGGAACATCGAGGGGGGAAATCCCGTGGAGGTGACGCCTATGAAGGTGGCGAGTCTTTGGAGTAGCAGGAGGGATAACCAAAGTGGGGCTTCGGGACCGACATCAGTAACGCCGTGGAGGAGGCGCGACCTGCTGTGTTGTCTCGAGGGGCAGGATAGGATAGTGTGCTCGAAGGTTTCAGGTTCCAAGCCGCAGCGGGGGCAGGAGGTGTCCGCGTCGGGGGACCTCCAGGTCGCGTGGGCGGCCAGATAACTCTTTCCGGCTCTCATCTGCTGGATTCTCCCGGCAACGAATTTGCCCAAGCCCATACAAGGCTTTGGCCGCAGTGCCGGGGTGTGTAGGTAATACCCCGGAGCCAGGAATAGGGTGACCCACTCCTTGTAGTGTTTCTCCCTTATTCTCTTCTTCAAGGCGGGGTAGGTGTTGTCCATCAGGGACTGGGGCGGGAGGATGGGGGCGGGGCACACAAGGTGGGAGTTGATCATGGGTATCTTAGATAGCTCGAGGGTGAAGGGTATTGTCCTGTGAGCAACTGCGTCTACCGGCAGATGGTTCCTCATTGGTGGGACCGGGCGGGGCGTTTTCCAGTGTAGGGGGAGGTAGACCAATGACAGGCCTCTGGTTAAGGCCCGCGAGGAGTCAGGCGCGCGATGCACCGAGAGCGAAGGGAACGATGGGTGAAGGTGGGCTGTTGCCGGGTTCACGCGGGGAGGGGAGCAGACCACCCTGAGTGCCGCCAGTCTTTGCCGGTAGGTGATCAGGAGGGAAATAGGTGGGAGGCATGACTCGACCAAGAGAAACCCTGTGCGCGTAGCGGAGAAGCAATTTGTGGTCCGTCTTTGGACCTTACGCCAGAATGTATCTAGACGGGATGTTGTGACCAGGCTGGGTGTGAACAGGTCTGCACCGTAGAGCAGGATAGGGGCGATCAATGATGTTGCCAATCTGTGGCACAGGTATGGGGGGAAGCCCGCACCGTGCGGACTAAGGCGACGAATGTGAGCGAACACTCCCTGGGCGAGGGCCAGGCGACGCGAGAAATCTGCTGCGGGGTCCAGTGCCGGAGTGACCCAGTACCCGAGCCCACGAACCAGGTTGCCAGGGTGAAACAGTTCCCCTTTGATTTGAATGGGTGAGACGCACTTCGGCGGGTGCCTCTGGCTGGGGGTCCTCCAGTGCATCAATTCTGTCTTTGCGACTGCGAAGGAGACGCCCAGGCGGGACGCCTTTCTTTCAAGCCTGTCGAATAGATCCTGGAGCCGGTGGATGTTGCGACGGTAGGAAAGGGAGGCCACTGTGAGGGCGAAGTCGTCCACCTACGAGATCATCAGACCCCGAGGGATCCCGAAATGTAGTGGCGCAACGGAGAGAAGAAAGAGGAGCGGGGAAATCGGAGAACCCGGGGGGGCGCCGACGTTGACTGGGGCTGGGGTTCCTGGTACCCCTTGGAAAATTAGGGTGCAGCTTCGTTCACCTAGAAAAGACGAAACCCTGGAAACCAGGTAGGGGGGTATCCCGCCTTCCCTCAGGATTCGGGCCAAAGTGTTGTTGTCGACGTTGTCGAAACCTGCTTTTATATCCAAAAACAGGGAAGAGACTTTGAGACGGGGCTTCTGCAGGGTTCTGACGTTGTTGGTGAGGGTGAAGCACGCATCGTAGGTGCTGAGCCCAGGGAGCGAACCGCATTGATTGGGGTGCAACAGCCCTCTAAGCTGGGCTACCGCGAGTAGGCGGGCGGCTATTATCCTCTCGAGGATCTTTGAGATTGTGCGGATCAGGACGATTATCCTGAAGGAGGAGGGTGATTCGCAGGAGGGCTTCCCTGGTTTGTCGAGCACCACGCCGTTCGAGCTCTGCAGCGATGCGGGGTGGTATCCCAGGAGAACAAGCGGGGCGAGTATATGCAGGACGATTGAGGGGTTGATTTTGTTAACCTGTTTCCAGGTAGAGTAGGGTATCCCGTCTGGGCCTGGGGCCGAAGTCGGGGAGCACTGGGAGAGGGCCGTAGCTATTTCGTCCTTCGTTAGGGGGGGGTGCCGACTTGTTTGGCCTGAGCCTCAGTGGCGGGGAGAAGGGCTCCTTCGGGGGAAAGAAATTGTCCAACAGGACATTGTTCATCTGTTGCGGGGTTTCTGCTGCGGGGAGGGAGGGGAAGCGCGGCTGGGCCCGCCTGTAGGCGAACCTCTCAGCCGTCGACAGGCTCTGAGGGGTGGCGCCCAGCAGAAACGAGGACTAGTGTTTGTTTTTAGCGGCCTTGGTTGCCTTGAAATACCCCAATTTGGAGGTGCCGGCAACCTCTCACACGTGTGGGGTGTCGTGCTTCGTGGCCGCTCTGGCGGCCTTGTGGTATTCCCGACAGAGGATAGACAGGTGGGGGGTCCACCAATGTTTGCAGTGGTGGGAGGGTCTGGATACTGGCGTGTGTTCTTTCAGGAGAGGCACCAGACGGTTTAGCAACTCTGACATCCATTCGTCCAGTTGCGGAGGTGTGGGGCATGACGGTGCGGCCGGGAACCTGACGCCCTTAACGAGCGGGTCCAGGGTCTCCCAGTCCGTGTCCGCCCAACGAGGATGCGGGGGCTTTCGGTTCGGGGTGGGTGCAGCGAGGGTGATTGTTATTCGTATGTGATCGGAACCCGTTGAGGGGAGGGAGGCTTCCCACCCTTGAACCAGGGGGAGGAGGGGGTGGTTTGCAAAGGCGAGAGCTATCACTGAGGGGCGAGCTTTGCCCACCAGGGGGAACCTTGTGTATTGCCCTGGGGGGTTGAGGAGGGCGAAGCCGGACTCTGCCGCTTTCTCAATGTAGGGAGTCGAGGAAGAGATCTTCCTATGTGAGAAGAGCCGTAGAGGGTCCGAGAGGGGGTTGTGGATGTTGAGGTCTTCCAAAACTAGTAGGGGGAACCCAAGGTCGTTGAAAAGAACTTTTTGTGAAACGGAATGAACTCTGTTGTCAGCAGTGTTGGTGGAGTAAGCATTGATAATCCGAAATGAGTGCAAAGTGGTGGCAAAAAGAGGCTCATCGGAGGAGATATCGAGAGAGAGAACATCATCCACCCCCTTGAACCTGGGGAGCACCGTGTAGTTGGAAAGAAAAGATATATGAACGCAGGCCGCCACTCGTGGCTTCCTAACCGGGGGAAAACAAGACTTAAAACCATTAAAGGAAGGAAGGTGAGCCTTGTTGACAGGTGTCCTATCTCTTCATCGCTTCATTTTTTTTTTTTGTAGTCATTCGTGATTTGTTTTAAGGTATAAACAGCCTCATGCAGCGCTAGGTATGGAGAGAAAAAAACCTATAAACAAAGGTCTACCCGCCCGCTTCACCTCGTCATAGGAAAAATCAAACCCCCCAAGACCATAGAAGAAACTTCCCCGCCTAGCACCTAAGACTCGCACCTCAGACACGTAGGGAAACAACTCATAGAAACGTACAGGAGAGAGACCCAAACCCTTCAGCAGGCCCTCAGGTAACAGTAAGAAAAGAAACAAAGAAAGGCCTAGATACAACTACTTTGGCCAATATGCCAAATCCAAGAACCCGTACGGTGAAATCCGGTTGGGGTGGCGGCTCAACGGTCGGGAGTGACCGGAAGGTGGCGACGGCTCGGCGTTTAGGAGAGACCATGGAGGCAGTGCAATACCATGATCAACCGTAACCTAAGCGAGGATTGCGACCGTGGAGTAAATCACAGGAGGGAGAGAGGCAGGTGGGCGAGCGGAGCCACCGGGCACAGGGGATGCCAGCCGATGACGATGAGCAGTAGGGTGCCAGCCGGTGAGTAGCAGTTGGGTCCCAGCCGGTGGGGAGCCGTAGGATGCCAGCCTGGGGGGAGGATTAGCAGTAAGGTGCCAGCTTATGGGGCAGTTCGGTGCCAGCGGACAGAACCGGGAGGAGGATGGAGGAAGGATTGCGAGCGGGCTAGCCACAACTGACTAACGGGCCATAGCAAGTGCTTTTGGGACGACAGCGAAACCGAGCGAGACCGTGATGTTACTGACCGAAGCTTTCTCTATCCAAGATACAAGCCCAGCAGAACCGAAGCCATACTTCGACCGAGAGTCTGGACGCCATATCGCCGACCGTGAACGAAGCGAGAAGCTTTCCGACCGTGCAAAATGCTAAGCGAGGTGCAAAGCAAGTGCGGGGTAAGGGGGAGAACTGAACTTCATGAGCGGGTGTCAACGATGAAGAGGAAACAAGAACCCAAAGGAGGGGAGGCGTGTGTGCCCCAGGAGAGGAGGGTAGATGGCTTAACGTCAACCCCTGGGCAGCAGCCATGATGGGGGAAGAGAGGTGGGTGGGGGAGAGTGACAATGATTCCCCGTGGTGTTGAGATTTCAATTGCCGGAGGTGGAGGCGAGATGGTTCCTGGTCCTATCTCTTGGTCGTTTTTTTCTTCTTTTTTTTTTTGTAATCAAATCGTTATTATGTTTAAAGGTACAAAAGACTCATGCAGCGCTAGCTATGGGGATAAAAAACCTATAAGCAAACTTCGTCCACCCCGCTTCACCTCGTCATAGGAAAAATCAAACCCCCCGAGACCATAGAAGAAACTTCCCCCGCCTAGCACCTAAGACTCGCACCTCAGACACGTAGGGAAACAACTCATGGAAACGTACAGGAGAGAGACCCAAACCCTTCAGCAGGCTCACCAAAACAAAAGAAACGACGGCCGTTCTAAGGCCCCTTCGGGGCCCAGGGGCGAGGATAGGTGATCACCGACGCGGAAAAACTCATAAATTGAGGGCCCACGAAAAAACCACGATGTACGGTCGGGCAGGTCATTACATCGATCGAAGGTGTTGGACAAAGCCACGGAGGCAGTGCTATACCACGACTAGGCATAACCGAGGAAGGGCCGAACGATCGGACGGGGAGAGGGGCGAGCGGAGCCACCGAGGAGAGGGGATGCCAGCCAGGGAGGTCAGCAGTAGGGTCCCAGCCGGTGTGTAGCAGTAGGGTGCCAGCCAGCAGGGGGGGAGCAGTAGGGTGCCAGCCGGGGGAGCAGTTTTTAGCAGTAAGGTGCCAGCTTAAGGGGCAGTACGGTGCCAGCGGACGGAACCGGGAGGGGGGTGGAGGAAGGATCGCGAGCGGGCTAGCCACAACCGACTAACGGCCCATAGCAAGGCCTTTTGGGGCGACAGCGAAACCGAGCGGGACCGGGATGTTACTAACGGAAGCTTTCCCAATCAGAGGTACAAGCCCAGCAGAACAGAAGCCTTACTTCGACCGAGAGTCTGACACCGTAACGCCGACCGTGAGCGAAGCGAAAAGCGTTCCGACCGTGCAAAATCCTAAGCGAGGTGCAAAGCAAGTGCGGGGTACGGTGGAGAACCGAGTATCATCAGCGGAGTCAACGACGAACACGAACGCGAACCCCAAGGAGGGGAGACAGGCGTGCCTCAGGAGAGGAGGGGAGATGGCTTAACGTCAACCCCTGGGCAGTAGCCATGATGGGGGAAAATAGGTGGGTGGGGGGAAGTGACGATAATTTCCGTGGTGTTGAGATTTCAATTGCCGGAGGTGGAGGAGAGATGGTTCGTGTCCTATCTCTTGGTCGCTTTTTTTTCTTTTTTTCTTTTTTTTCTTTTTTTATATCAAATCGTGATTATGTTTAAAGGTACAAAAGACTCCTGCCGCGCTAGCTATGGAGATAAAAACCCTATAAGGAAACGTCTTCCCGCCTGCTTGACCTTGTCATAGGAAAAATCAAACACCCCGAGTCCCTAGGAAAAGTCCCCCCCGCCTAGCACCTAAGATAATATACCCCAGACACGTAAGGAAACAATACATAGAAACGTACAGGTAGAAAGACCCAAACCCTTCAGCAGGCTCCCCAAAACAAAAGAAACGACGGCTGTTCTAA
>Ga0307513_10001017_pt1 | contig 40615 bp, 38 predicted proteins | sample 15_EM_MG_FD_202174 | JGI IMG/M metagenome (GOLD analysis project Ga0307513, IMG submission 202174) | Populus trichocarpa ectomycorrhiza microbial communities from riparian zone in the Pacific Northwest, United States - 15_EM | ecosystem: Host-associated > Plants > Roots > Unclassified | place...
CAGGACGACCCCCGCGCTGGGTCATCCTGCGCGTCGAAGTGCGCCACCGAGCGACGGGGAGCGAGTGCCGAACCGGCGAACCCCGCGCCGGGGCAACGCTCATGACCAAGTGCAGCACCCGCAGCTGAGGATCTCGCCCACCCGAAGGGCGGGGAATCACCGCAGGAAGGGCGGGGAATCACCGCAGGTTGGGCCAGAGCGATGGTCAGCTCCGGTTTGAACGCTATTCAGCAGCTCCGGGCACCGGATTACGGTCCAACCGGTGCTGACCCTGGATCAGCATCCCCCAAGCGTGGGCTAGCCCACTTCGCACCCCTTGAGCCGGTGCCTCGGCCACTTCGCACCCCTTGAGCCGACGGCTCGGGCCATTTGATCTTGGTTTCACCGGCCAAAAGGGTGCGAAGTGCCGCTCGCAGACCTCAACGCAAGTACCACGTGACGCTGCCTGCTGGAGGGGCGAGCCGGTTAGAAGGCGAGCGCCTGGGCTCGGCGCCGGACCTCGGTCTTGCTCTTGCCGGTGCGCAGCGCGTCCACCGGGGCGCCGGGGTAGTCGTCGTCGGTGAAGAGCCAGCGCAGCGCCTCCTCATCGGAGTAGCCGGAGTCCTTCAGCACGATCAGCGTGCCCTGTAGATCGGGCAGCGGCAGACCGTCCTTCAGCAGGTCGGCCGGTACGCAGAGGATCTTGCGCTCGCCACGGCGAAGGCCCACCAGGACGCGCTCCTGAAGCATCCGCCGGACCTTGCCGACCTCGGTGTGCAGGGCGTCGGCGACATCGGGGAGCGGAAGCCAGACCCGCGGCCCGTCAGGTCCCATCTCCAGGACGTCGACCGCGACATCGGGGCGGCCACCGGCCCGATCTGCGGTGCTGGGCTGTTGCGGTTCATCGAAGCGTTGGTCGGACACCCCGCAAGCCTGCCACGCCAGGCCGTCATCCTTCACCTCCGTAACTGTGAGTCTCGTATCTACTACTCTCTGTTGCGGCCTTCATCGGTCTCGTGCGCCGCATCCGTCCCACCAGAAAACCTGAAAAGGGGGTCCGTCGATGACCGACCGGAACTGGCCCCCCACCGGACCACACCTGCCCGGCGGACCTGAGCTGCCCAGCGGGCCGCGCCGATCTGGCGGACCACGTCGACCCGGTGGACCGGATCGCCTGGACGTGCCGAAGGCCCGGCATCACCGCAGCCCGCAGCCGATCGCCCTGTCCCCCGCGATCGAGGCCCTGCTGCGGCGCACCCGCCTGGTCGGGACCGGCGTCGGCACATCCCGGGACTCGTTCCGGGTGGCCGGCGTCCCGGTGCTGATCGCGGCCGTGGTGGCCGGCGGTCCCGGTTGGACCACCTACCTGGTCCGGGACGGCGATTCGCTGTCCACGATCGCCCGTCGGCACGGCACCGATGCGCACGCCCTGGCCCGGGTGAACGGGATGTCCGACGCCGACCGACTGCAGGCCGGGCGACAGCTGTCGGTGCCGGTGCCGCCGGCCACCGACAGCAGCCTGGCCCGGCGTCGGGCCGCTGCCTCCGGCCTGCATCCGGTCGACACCAGCGGCGCTCCGGCACTCTCCTACCGGGTCCGGGAGGGCGACACGGTCAGCGCGATCGCCGCCCGCAGCGGATCGTCGGTGCGGGCCGTGCTCGCCGCCAACAACCTGCGCCCGACCGGCATCGTCAAGCCCGGGCAATTGCTGGTGTTGCCGTCGCTGAGCCCGGTTGCGCCCAGCGCGGCGGTCAAACCGCGACCGGACGCCCGACCCGTGGTGCACGTCGTCCGACCCGGCGACACCGTCTCGGCGATCGCCCTGCGCTACCGACTGGCAACCGACCTCGTGCTGCGCGCCAACCGGCTCCGGGTTGCGGACCTGATCCGGCCCGGCCAGAAGCTGGTCCTGCCCGGCGCCCTCCCCCGGCCGGCCCGACCGGTCGGCACCACCAGCGCGCACGTCGTCCGTCGCGGTGAGACCGTCACGGCGATCGCGCGGCGCTACGGCGTCAGCGTGAACGCCGTCCTCACCGTCAATCATCTGCAGTCCCGGACCACGATCTTTCCCGGCCGACGGCTGCTGGTCCCGGTTCCGGCGGTCGACTCGGGCGCCCACCGCGCCGGGCGGACCAAAACCGGCACCGACGCGCCGTCCACCTTTCTGGGCCGGACCTACCCGGACGCCGTGGTGCGCGCCGCCGCCGCGAACCGGGCCGTGCTGAGCCGGGGCCCGGCGCCGGACCGGGCGCAGATTCGCGATCTGATCCGCCGCACCGCGTACACCTACCGGGTCGACCCCGCTCTCGCCCTGGCCGTGGCCTCGATGGAGTCCGGCTTCGACCAGCGGCAGGTGTCCCCGGCGAACGCGATCGGGGTGATGCAGGTGCTGCCGTCCTCCGGAGCCTGGGCCAGCGACATCATCAACCGGCGGCTTGATCTGCTGGTGGCGGAGGACAATGTGACCGCCGGCGTCGTCCTGCTCGCCGTCCTGAGCCGACGAAATGACGAGCAAACCGCGCTGGCCGGCTACTACCAAGGGCTCTCTTCGGTTCGCCGACACGGGATGTTTGCCGACACCAGGCGGTACGTCGCTACCGTCCGTACGTTGAAATTGCGATTCCGGTGACCGACTGTGCCGGGTTCATCACTTCACAGGTGGCAAAGCCAACGTGAGCACCCGGAGCGCTGATGGGCACACCGGCCGTAGACTCCCGGTCGTGGACATCACTCTGCAGGATCCACTCGTCGGCCGGGTGGTCGACGGGCGGTACCTGGTCGAGTCACGGATTGCCCGCGGTGGGATGGCCACCGTGTACCGCGCGCTCGACCGTAGACTGGACCGCGAGGTCGCCCTCAAGGTGATGCACGACAACCTCGCCGTCGACGACGAGTTCGTCTCCCGATTCGTCCGCGAGGCTCGGGCCGCCGCCCGGCTGTCGCACCCGAACGTCGTCCAGGTGTTCGACCAGGGCGCTGACGACGCGATCCTCTACCTGGCGATGGAATACCTGCCCGGGCGCACGCTTCGGGACGTACTGGCCGAGCGCGGCGCATTGACGCCACGCGAGAGCGTTTCGGTACTGGAGCCGGTGCTGGGCGCGCTCGCCGCGGCGCACCGGGCCGGGATCGTGCACCGGGACGTCAAGCCGGAGAACGTCCTGCTCACCGACGACGGCCGGATCAAGGTCGCCGACTTCGGCCTGGCCGGCGCGATCACCGGGCCGATCAGCAGCAGCGTGACCGGCGAACTGCTCGGGACCGTCGCCTACCTGTCCCCGGAACTGGTCAGCCGAGGCATCGCGGATGCCCGGGCGGACGTCTATGCGGCCGGGATCATGCTGTTCGAGCTGCTCACCGGCAAGCAGCCGTTCACCGGCGACGACCCGCTGCGAGTCGCCTTCCGGCATGTGCAGGAGACGGTGCCCGCGCCGACCTCGGTGTCGCCGGAGCTGCCGTACGCATTCGACGACGTTGTACTGCGAGCCACCAACCGCAATCCGGACGGGCGCCCGGCGAACGCCGGCGAAATGCTCGGCGATCTGCACGCCGCGCTGGGCCAGGTGTCGGACGAGGAACTGGACCGCCGGGCATCGCAAGCAGCCACCCTGCAGATGGACGGTTACCGGACTCAGGCGTTCGGATCGGTCGGCGTGGACGGCGCACCCTCGGCCGCCGTCGGCCCGCAGCCGACCAGCGTGCTGGCGGTCCCCCGGCGGGCCCTGATCCGCGGGGCTGGTGGCGGAGCCGGCCAGCTGGTCCCCCGGCTGAAGGTGCACGACGACGAGCCGCCCCCGCCCGGATTCCTCGGCGACCGCACCCGGCAGGCGATCGCCGCCGTCCTCGGCGTGATCCTGGTTACCGTGTTGATCTTCAGCGGGGTCTGGTGGTTCACCAACGGCCCCGGCTCCTACACCGCGACACCGAAGCTGGTCGGCCAGACCTTCACCGAGGCCAGCCGGATCCTCACCGCCCAGGGCCTGAAGCCCGTCAAGAACGACGTCTTCAGTGACACGATCGCGGCCGGCCAGGTGGTCTCCACTGATCCGGTGGGCGGGACGAACGTCCGCAAGGACGGCACCGTCATCCTCGACGTCAGCAAGGGCCCGGAGCTCGTCGCGGTGCCGTCGCTGAAGGGCAAGACCGAGGACGCCGCCACCGCGGAGATCAAGGGCGCGAAGCTCAAGGTCGGCGAGATCAAGCGCCGATTCAGCGCGACCGTGGACAAGGGCCAGGTGATCTCCAGTTCGCCGACCGCGGACTCGAAGATCGCCCCCGGACGACCGGTTGACCTGGTGATCAGCAAGGGCTCCGAGCCGGTACTGCTGGACAACGTGGTGGGCCAGCAGAAGGACGCCGCACGGCAGCTGCTGGAGAGCAAGGGCCTCGAGGTCGAGATCACCGAGCAGGACTTCTTTGACGGAGCCCAACCTCCCGGAACCGTGGTCAATCAGGACCCGCCGGCTCAGGGCCAGACGGTGAACAAGGGCTCGAAGGTCACCCTGACCGTGATCAAGGCACCGGACGGCCAGGGCTTCGTCCCGGACGTTTCTGGGAAGAACTTCGACGAGGCGAAGAACATCATCGAGCAGGCCGGGTTCCAGGTTCGGCGTGACGGCTTCCCGGTGGGCAACACCGTGCGCAATCAGAGCAACCGCGGGATCACGCCGCTCGGCACCGAGGTCACCCTTTTCGTCGGCTTCTGAGCGTGCGGGCCTCGGACGAGTCGGTCACGCTGCGCCCGGTCCAGCGGGGCGATATCGCCCTGCTGGACCACTGGCGCAACGATCGCGACCACGAGGGCGAGTACGGCGACTTCCTGGCGATGCACCGCAGGCGGACCGTCAACGCCGAGCGCTGGGAGGTTGACGGCCTGCTCAGCGAGCAGGAGGGGCAGCTGCTGATCTGCCTGGACGGTGAGCCGGTCGGCGCCGTGCAGTGGCATGCGGTGCAGTACGGGCCGAATCGCGGCAGCATCGCGCTCAATCTGGGGATCGCGATCACGCCGTCCGCCCGCAATCGCGGCATCGGCAGCCGCGCCCAACGCCTGCTTGCCGACTACCTGTTCGAGCAGACCCTGACCCAGCGGATCGAGGCGTCGACCGACGTCAGCAACGTGGCCGAGCAGCGCTCCCTGGAGCGAGCCGGCTTCAGCCGGGAAGGCGTCCTTCGCGGCGCCCAGTTCCGGCTCGGCGAATGGCACGACATGGTCTTCTACAGCAGGCTCCGCACCGACGGGTAGAAGTGCCGCCAGTCCAACACGCATAACCTGGTTGTGGCCGCCCTGTAAGCGATTACCGAGACCAGTGTGCGTGCCTGAGTGGCGGCCTGGCTGAGCGGCGCCAGGTTCGGGTGGTTGAGTAAGCCCGCGCAGCCCCGAGCCCGGCATCGCTGTGGTAGATCGAGTCGTTCTATGCGCCCAATCGACCACGCAAGCCGCATGACCCCGATCTGGTGATTCCCCGTTACCTTCCTTGCTGCGCAAGGGGCCCGGGGCAGGAGGTGGCCCCCGGCGCGGTTGCATAGCGATGCCTTGCGACACGCCAGTCAGCGAGACTTGGCTCGCGCGCCCGGTTTACGCCATCCTTATCCCAGGATCGAGAACGCCAGGTCCCCAGTTCCACCGGACGCGCCGTCCCGACCATGCGTCCGCGAGTCGCGGCGGCCTGACCCCGCGCACCCGGTCATCGGGCTCCTCTCAGGGCGCGCCGCCCTGCCGGAATGCCGCTCTGATCGTGGACTACTGCAGCACACCGCACCGCCCCCTGCTCCGCCGCCCTCACGTCGTGGCGCCCACCGCCTGAGCAACCCAAATAGCAGGCGACGGCGAGCTGATCGGCGCATCCCGACATGCCAGTCAACGGCGTCAGCCGCGCGTGAGCGGAGGCGGGGGAACTGGCCGAGCTGCTCGGCTCGACCACCACCGATCGGAGGTAAACCAAGATGATCCACGAGAAATTTGCCTGTTGTCATAAAGCAACAGTGTTGTAAGGTTGCAACATGGTGAGCCGAGGGCGGCACCCGAAGTCCGCCGTCGCCTCGGTTCTCAGGAAGGCAAGACAGGCAGGCTTTGAGGTTGTCGAGGATCACAATGGTCACCGATGGGGTTACATCATCTATCCCGAATGTGCTGCGCCGCAGAAGATCTGGAGCACCCCGCGCAGCCCGGATCGCCATGCCCAGTTCCTCAACAGTTTTCTCGACGAGCATATGCAGGTCGGCTGCCGAGACCGCTGAGACCGGAGACAAGCAATGAAGGCATTGAAGAGAGTGGAGCCGAAGGTGCAGACAGTAGAACCCGAGTGGTCCTTCTCAGTGCTGCTCGACCGCTTTCCGACGGACGCCGAGGCGGATGCCATGTTCGAGGCTGGACTGGATGACTCCACCATCGGGGACGATCGGGTAGACGTGGCACGACATGCGCGCTCTTTGCTGGCTGCGATCACCAGCGTGGTATCGGACATCCGAGCCGCCGGTGGACCTCGTCCCATCGGGGTTTCCTTCGACGATTCAGTCACGCTCGCCGACGTCGCGCTACGACTGAACGGGACGCGCACAGCGGAGAGCCTCCGCCTGCTCGCGGCCGGCAAGCGAGGTCCTGGCGGCTTCCCCCCGCCACGCCTGGACACCGGAAAGATCCGGGTCTACTCCTGGGCCCAAGTCTCGACCTGGCTGCGCGAGGCCCTCGGCGACGACGTGCCCGAATCCGACCCGACCCTGGCGCTTGCGGATGCGGCTTTGCGCCTCGTCGAGTGGGCTAGGGTCGTCGACCTCACAGATGAATTGACGGCCTTGATCAACGCCTAAAACCAGACGGGGCAGCCCTGCTTGATATGCGAGTAGCGCTGCCCCGCAACCGGTTTGCTGGCCGCCTGGGCTCTAGCGAGATCCCGCCGTCCGCAGGGCGGCCTGGCTGAACGGCGTCAGGATCGCGCCGCGGTGAGTCGGTAACGCAAGCGGAACGGCAACCGGGCGATCAAGCTGGCGATCTTGGCGTCCCGACCGACGAGGTACCGCGGTCGAGGGTTGGCGGCGGTGAGTGCTTCGGCGATCGCTGCCGCGACCACCGCCGGGCTCAGGCCGTGCCGTGCCGACCTGGCGGCGTTCTTCCGGGCCTGCTCGATCTGGCTGGCGTAGAGCTCCCCCGCCTGGGGCGGCATCTGCTGCTGAACCTGTTCCCCGTTGGCGAGCCCTCGGCTCCAGATCGGGGTGTTGATCGCCCCGGGCTCGATCAGGATCACCGGAATCCGCCAGGGCGCGAGCTCGGCGCGCAACGCGTCGGTCATCCCCACCAGGCCGAACTTCGACGCGTTGTAGGCGCCCAGCATCGTGCCGGCGATCCGGCCGCCGATCGAGCCGACCACAATGATCCGGCTGGACGAGGTGGCCCGCAGAGCTGGTAGCACCGCCTGGATCACCGTCAGCTGGCCGATCAGGTTCACTTCCAATTGCTCTCGCAGCGACGGGATGGGAAGGAATTCCAGCGGGCCGGGCAGCGCGACACCCGCGTTGTTGACCACCCCGCTGAGCGGACCAGCGGCAGCGATCTGCTCACCCGCGGCCTGAACGGCGCTCGCGTCGGTGACGTCGAACCGCAGCACCCGCACCCGCTCGCCGTACTCCTTCGTGAGCTGCGCCGCCGCGGCCTCGCTGCGCACCGCGGCCCAGACCAGGAACCCGCGCCCGACCAGGTCCGCGACCGTTGCTGCGCCGATCCCGGTCGACGCCCCGGTCACCAGTATCGAGCGTCTGTGCTCCTGGGGCGTCGGCTCGCTTGTTGATACGGGCTCGCTGCTTGTCATCGGCTCAGTCTGCCACCGACGTCAGGCAGCGACCCGAACCGGCTGCAGCCCAGATTGCCAGCGGCGCGCAGGCATCCGTGGGGCGCGGTCTGCGGCGGGTGCCTCAGCCACTTCGCACCCTTTGAGCCGGTGGTCGGGGTGCGAAGTGCCGCTTCGGAGACCTCAACGGCCGCGGTCTTAGTCAGATCGCAGGTGCGATCTCGTCCCACAGGGCGCAGCCGTGCTGGCTGCTGATGACGGACGCCGGAACGGTCCCGTAGCCCGGCGCCTTGAACTGCATGATCGAGCCACCGGCCCGGTACGACGGCCATCTCGGGGAGTAGGCCGCGTTCGGGTTACCGGTCGCGGCGAAGGTTGACCAGTAGGTGATCATCTGGGTACTGAGGTCGACCTGATCCCGATTGAACGGCAGGGCGGTGCCGAGATAGTCGAAGATGTAACCCATTTCGTTGACGTGCGTCGCACCGAACGGATAGTTGGTGCCGAGCCGCCAGATCGAGGTGAACGGCGGGCCGTCCTTCTCGGCGAACTCATAGGTGTAGGTCTTCGTGGCGGCGGCCATCCTGGCCCGCAGGGTCTGGGTCCGGCAGGCGCTCTGATCGCTCAGGACCTGACCCCACGCCACGGTCGGTGACCAGAAGGATCCGACCGGGTAGGCAGCCAGGACGCGGGCGGCGTTCGTCCCGTACGTCGTGCGGACGAGGTTCTCGTAGGTTGAAGCCGTCAGCGGATTGCCTTGGTAGTCGTAGGCACCGAAGACGCTCTGCTGCGACTCGTCGGAGTTGGCGCCGATCAGGACGGGCAGGTTGGTCAGCCGGCGCTCACGCAGGAGGGTGACGGGATCTTCCGGCAGGACCGGGTTGCCCCAGACACCGCCGGAGATCCGGACGGCCGTCTGTGCGGCCAGGATCTGAGCCGGGGTCTTGGCCCGCAGGCAGGCCACCTGCGTCGCCTCGGCGGTGCAACCGGCCGCCGCCGCGAAGGCCGCGCCTTGGGTCAACGCGTCCGCCTCGGTGCGGGCCGAACATCCGCCGGACTCCATGATCGCCTTCTGGAAGAGGCCTTTGGCGCCTGGCGAGGCGAGTTGCGCGCAGGTGTTGCTCGCGCCCGCGCTCTGCCCGGCCAACGCGATGTTCTTCGCGTCACCGCCGAAAGCCTTGATGTTCTTCTGCACCCACTTCAGCGCCGCCTGCTGATCGAGGAGGCCGAAGTTGCCCGCCGCGCCCGAGGGGTTGTCGGCGTTGAGGCCCTTGGTCGTCAGGTAGCCCATCGCGCCGAGCCGATAGTTGAACGTTACGAAGATCGCGCCGCTCTGGACGACGAACTTGGTCGGATCCACGTCGCGTCCGGCGCCGCCGGTGTTGCCGCCGCCGTGGTTCCACACGAAGACGGGGAGCTTCTTGCCCTTCGAGGTGGACGGCCGGAAGACGTTTATGTACAGGCAGTCCTCATTGAGCGTTGGCTTCTCGTAGCCCGGATCCCAGCCCGTGCCCTGCACGCAGGAACCGCCGAACGACGTCGCAGCGCGAACCCCTCTCCACGGCTGGACCGGCTGCGGCGGCTTCCAGCGCAGGGCGCCGACCGGGGCCTTCGCGTACGGGATTCCGAGGAACTCGGTCAGCTGTGAGCGCGCCGTGCCTTGAAGCCGGCCGCTCTCGGTGCGGACGACGGGATGGGCCCCGGGATACGGGTCGGCCGGGCCGTTCCCCGCGAGGGCGATTGCTGCTGGCGTGGTGGTTGCGACGAAGACGGCGACGCCGGCGGCGGCGAATTTCCATCGTCGGGAAGCTGAGGTGCGTCGTTGCACTGTCGTTTCCTTTCGCGCACGCGTACGGGCCTTCAACGTAAAAGCGGCTCGCGCGACCTGTCAATGACTCAGCGTTATCCATCAACAAAATCATTGACGAAATTGTTGACGCCATAGACCTCGCCAGGACGGTCCCAGACGACTCCAACGCTCACCAGATTCATGTCAAAGCAGCAACATTCGGTTTCGGCCACGCTCTTGATCACCAGTGCGCGGACCCAAAGCAACGATCAGCGACCGCCTTGCCTCGCTCCCGTGAGCGCTGCTTCGGAGAAGAGCCGCCGATTCCGTCACTCTATGTATTCAGCACCACAGCCACGGCCCGGTGAGGGTTGGCCCCCGGTCCCTACTGGGCGGCGGCGCTGACCGCGACGGCGTGCTCGGCCACGGCAATCAGGGCATTGAGGCTGGAGCGGGGATCCGTGGCCTTCATCCGCACCAGTGGTCGGTCCGGCGAGAGCGCGAGCAGATCCCGCAGGACCGCATCGTCCACCACCGGCGTCCCGGGAAAATGGTTCACCGCAACGGCAAACGGCATTTGGCGATCCTCGAAGAAGTCGATCGCGGCGAAGCAGTCGTCAATTCGCCGCAGATCAACGAGGACGACACCGCCGACCGCACCGCGAGCCAACTCGTCCCACATGAACCAGAACCGGTCCTGTCCGGGCGTCCCGAAAAGGAAGAGGACGAGCTGATCATCCAAGGTGAGGCGGCCAAAATCCATCGCCACCGTGGTGGTCTCCTTGCCCCCAACCGAGGTCGCGTCATCAATACCGACCGACAACTCGGTCATCCGTTCCTCGGTGCTCAGTGGTGGGATCTCGGACAGCACGCCGACCAGCGTGGACTTGCCGACGCCGAAACCGCCGGTCACGAGAATCTTGAGAGCCACCGGCCCATCGTCCGGGTCCGAGGTCCGGCCCGGGTTGATCGAATTGATCGGGGTCAACCGTCGACCCGCTCCGGCCGGGCTAGCAGGCACGTAGTCCATCAAGGAGCCTCTCCAATATCTCGCGGCTGGGGCGGCCGTTCACGTCAACCGGGATCGCGGCCGACACCCGGAGATAGCCGGCGTGCGCCAGGTCACTGACCAGCACGCGAGCGACACCGATCGGCAGGTGCAGAAGGGCACCGATCTCCGCGACGGAGATCGGCCGGCCGGACATCGCCACGATCGCCTGCGACTCCAGGTGCAAGGCTGCGGCGTGGCGGCCCGCCACCTCGGTCGCCGTCACCAAGGTCTCCAGTTGGAGTTCATCTCCCGCGGAGCGCGTCCGGCCCTGCGTCAGGGCATACGCGGGTACTACCCGCGCGTCCCCTCGCCATCCGTAGCGACCGCCCGCGTTCAGCTGGGCGGCCATCAGCGACTGGCCCGCGGTGTCGGGGTCAGGGCGTGCCCGACCTGAGCTGCGAGCATGGTCATCTCGTAACCGACCAACCCCATATCGCACTCTCGGCCGGCAACGACGGCAAGCGTTGCGCCCTCTGCGATCTGGGTGACGAACAGATGGCCCGATGCCATCTCGACAATGGTCTGGGTCATGGGCCCGAACTGGATCAGTTGGGCGGCGGCGTTGGACAGGCTGACGAGTCCCGAGACCGCTGCCGACAGCTGATCACCCAGTTGGCTGTTGATTCGCTCCGAGGCTGCTACCCGCAGACCGTCTCCGGAGACCACCAGGATGTGGACGACCCCCGGCGTGCTGCGCAAAAAGCTGGTGAGCAGCCAGTCAAGTTGGCCTCGCTCCCGGCTCGCGTCGTTCATCGTGAATCCCCTTTGACAGTACCGGTTTCGATCAATGCCGCCCGCCTGCTGGTCTGATATCGCGACAGCGCATCCCGGGCTCGGCTTGCTTCTGCCGACGGGACTTGGGCCGGCGGCGGCTGGGTGATCACCTGCTTTCCTCCGCGCAGCTCCGGGGCCAGGCTCGCCTGCGGCGTGCGCCGATTGAGCTGGATCGACGCCGATGGCGGGCGACTGGCGTCCGGGACGGATTCCGCGAACACCAGCTCCTGCGGGCCCGGCTCCAGCGCCGGGCTGTTCACGCTCTGCGACCGCGGGAGGTCGGCGCCGCCCGCCGTCCACCCGGTCCAGGCCAGTGGGGCGTCGATCTGGCCGGCGGCCCGGCCAACCAGATCGGCCCGGTCAAAGAGATCGGGACGGCCAACCGGCTCGGGATGGCTCGTCAGCTCGGGATGACTTGTCAGCGAGACCGGCGCCGAGCCCGGAGCTTCGCGAGCCGACCTCCAGCCGAGTTCGCTCGGTATCACGTCGGCGACATGTCGAGGTGCTTGAGCAAACAGCTGAGCCGGCAGCAGGACCACTGCGGTGATGCCCACCACGGACGTCGAGGTGAGTGCCACCTCAATCGAGTGCCGGTGCGCCAGCCGAGCCACGACGTGCAGCCCGAGCCGCTGCGACGTGGCGACATCAACGCTCCTCGGCCTCTTGAGGAGTTCATTGAGCGCCGCCAGATCGTCAGGCGGGATGCCGATTCCCTGGTCCTCCACGGTGAGTACCCAAACCCCGGGGGAACGAACGTCGGGGGTGCTGCGAATGGTCACCCGCGACCCGGGCGGCGAGAACCGCACGGCGTTCTCGGTCAGCTCGGCGAGCAGGTGGGTGAGGTCCGTAACCGCACCACCGTGGACAGCAAGCCGCTCGTCCACCATGAAGCCGACCCGCTCGAGATCCTCCGTCTCGGCGATCGCCGCGCGGACCACATCGAAGAGTGGGACAGGGTTGTTCCAGACCCGCGCGGGCTCTTCGCCGGCGAGGACCAGAAAGCTTTCGGCGTTGCGCCGGATGCGGGTGGCCAGGTGATCGAGGCGGAAGAGCTCCGCGAGCGCATCGGGATCTCGCTCTTTCTCCTCCAGTTGAGTGAGGATGTCGAGCTGTCGATACAGCATTCCCTGGTTCCGCCGCGCGAGGTTGATCAGGAGCTGCGACGTGAACTGTCCGATCGCGGCTTCGCCGAGTTCCCTCGTCAACCGAAGCGATTTCTGCTGCTCTTCTTCGGTGGTTCGCCAGTACAGCACCACGCCGATGCACGCCGCGAGAACCGCGATCCCATGGATGAACGACCAGGTCCAGGGATGTTGCATCCCAGCGTGGTGATTGAACATCAACCCGGATCCGAAGGCCGAGCCGAATCCGTGACTGAGCACCGTGAACACGATGTTCCAGAGGAACGGCACCCAGTCCTGGTAGAGGGCGATGAACCCGATGATGATGAAGAAGTGGAAGTGCGCCTCGATCGCGCCGTGGGATAGGCCAACCAAGGCTGCCGAGCAGTAGACGATGCCTGCGGTGGTGAAAAAGGACTTCGCTCGGCGCCCCGGGATCAGCCTTTCGAGCGCTAGGCAGACCAGGATCGGGACCATCGCCAAGCCGACGGTTTTCGGGCTGTAGCCCATGATCAGCCCGAAGATGGTCAGCGCCGGCAGATGCAGAACCAGCAAATACCAGACGATGGTGTGTCGTTTGCGCCAGGCCTCGTCGTCGAGAAGATTTCCCTGTGGCAGGAAGCTGAGCAGTCGCGCGCTCAGCGATTGTTGCGGGTGTTGGTGGATGGCTTGAAGGGGAAAAACGGGGTTGGTGGCGGCGGACATTCGCGCGCCCTCCTCAACCGATCAGGTTGAACTTCGAATGGTTGGCACATACTAGGCCAAAATTACGTCAGAGTGACAACTCGAGTACTCTCGGTAGCCATGCCGGTGGATGGAACTGGCATGCCGGGGCCGTTCAGGCACGCGCAACGACCTCGACAATCGTTTGTGGAGCGGATCTAGCCGGGTTCTGCGTGTCTGACTGGCGGGCCTACCGCTAGGGGCGCGGGTCGACGGCGCCGAGATGCAACCGGACGACCCGATCGGCCACCGCCAACACCCGCTCGTCGTGGGTGGCGACCAGCACGGCGGTGCCGGCGTCGCAGGCCGTGCTCAGCGCCCGGAGCACCGCCTCGACATGCTCGTCGTCCTGGTGCCCGGTCGGCTCGTCGAGAATCGCCAGCCGCGGGCGCAGCACCAGGGCTCGGGCCAGCGCCGCCCGCTGTTGCTCCCCGAGTGAGGCCTGAGTGGCCGGGCGGCCGGCCACCTCACCCAGTCCGAGCTCTTCGATGATCACCCAGGCCTGCGCCTCGGAACCCCGGCGGTCGGCCAGAACCGTTGGCAGCACGATGTTCTCGGCGATGGTCAGCTCCTCAACCAGAGCCAGCCGCTGCGGCAGCAGGGAGACGACCGCCCAGTCGTCGACCCGGTCCGCGGGATGCCCGTCCACCAGGATCCGCCCGGAGGTCGGCGTCCCCAGCCCGGCGACCAGGTGGCACAGCGTCGACTTGCCCGAGCCGGACCGACCAGCCAGCGCGAGTACCTGAGCGGTGCCGATCTGCAGGTCGACCTCGTGCAGCACCGGCCGGTCACCCAGGTGATGGGTGACCCGCTCGACCAGCAGCAGGTCGGGCATCAGTCCGGCGCTCCTTCGGTTCGAGGGGGCAGCAGATGGACGCCGTCCGGGTCCAGCACGATCCGGGCTCGCCCGTCCGGGAACCGAGCCAGCGCCTCGGGCGGCAGCTGGATCCGGCCGGTGGAGTCGATGGTGGCCGTGGCCGGGCCCTGCCCTTGGGCCTCGGTCGACATCACCCCGTGTCGCAGGTGCAGCACCCGGTCGGCGGCGGCGACCGCGCGGGCATCGTGCGTCGCAAAGATCACCGCGCTGCCGGCCTCGGCACAGCGACGCACCTCGGCCAGCAGCAGCTGGGAGCTGGTGTCGTCCAGTTCCGCGGTCGGCTCGTCGGCGATCACCAGCGCCGGGGCGCCGACCAGCGCGGTCGCCACCGCGAGCCGTTGCTGCTCGCCGCCGGACAGCTGCCGGGTGCGGGCCTCGCGCCGGGTCGACAGTTCCAGCCGGTCCAGCAGTTCCGCCCCGCGCAGCCGGTCGACGCCGCGCAGCCGGGCGGACTGCTCCAGCTGCTCGATCGCGCTCAGGTGATCGAACAGGCTGTGCGTGGGCCGCTGGGCCACCCAGCCGACCCGGTGCCGACGTAACTCGCGCAGCCGCGCCCGGGTCAGCCCGGCGGTACTGACGTCCCCGATCCACAGTTCCCCGCCGCTCTGCCGCTCGCGCAGCGCGAGCACCGACAGCAGACTGGACTTGCCGCTGCCGGACGGGCCGGTGACCGCTGTGACGGCGCCGGCCGGGAAGCTCGCGTCGATTCCCCGCAGGGCGTGCGTCTCACCGGTTGCGGACAGGTAGATCCGGACCAGGCGGGCGCACCGCGCGGCCGCGACCCGCGCCTCAGTCGGCATCGCGCAGCACCGCCCCCGCCGCTCTGGACGCGCGGTTCGACCGGGTCCCGCGAGCCCGCGAGACCAGCACCGCCAGCAGCACCGCGACCGCTGCCGCGAGCAGCGACGTCAGCAGGCCGGCCCGGTCCAGCCGCAGCACGAAAGCCGGGGCGGACGCACCGCCGGGATCCAGCAGCCGAGCGCCGAACGGAACGATGACCGCCACCCCGGCCCCGGCCAAGAGCAGCGCGATCACCGCGAAGACCGCGAGTTCCACCGCCCGGGCACGGCCGATACCACCGGCACCCAGCCCCATCCGGTTGAGCATCAGATCTGCTGCCCGGGCCTTGGTCACCGAGCGCTCGGCGAACATCGCCAGGCCGAGCACCGCCAGCCCGGCCACGCATAGCCCGAGGGCCATCTGATATCCGGTCGAGCCGCGGGCCGCGACCAGGTCCGGGTTCTGCGCCGCCTGCGAATAGCTGGTGGTCAGCCCGGGCGCCAGCTCGTTCTTCGTCATAATGTCCTGCAGCGAGCCAAGATTGGTGGCAGACCAGAGGGCCGGGGAATACTCCGACGGCGGCCGGTTGAACCGGGAGGAGCGGGCCGGCGGCCGTACCCGCGGATCGGCGGTGCCGAGGTAGGAGAAGAAGCTGTCGGCCGGGACCACCACCGTCGGGAGCGCGCCGGAGGCACCGGGAAAGGCCGGGACCACGTCCATGATCTCGATCGGGACATCCCCCAGCAGAGTGGTGATCGCCGCCTTGTCCCCGGCGTGCTGGAGGACCGCCCCGACGCCGATAGCCGGGATCGATCGGTCCGTCGGCGAGGCAGCCCCCGCGTCGGCCGGCAATCGCTCGCCCCGCATGCGGGCGGCGACCCGCTCATCGGCGGTGGCCAGGCCGGCCAGCCGGGCCTTGGCCCGGGCGAGTTCCGGACCGGTCCCCCATTCGGCCACGGTGGCGAACCGCCGGGGGTCGACGACCAGCAGATCGAGGTTGGCGTACTCCGGCGGGACGGTGATCCGGGACCGCCAAACGATGGTGGTGCCGGCCTGCAGCGGTGGCGTGCGGACACCCGGGACCGGCGGCTCATCGCCCAGAGTCATGTCCAGCACCGGCGGTTGATCCTGCTGCGGGAGCTGCGCAGCACCGGGATCCAGCAACCAGGAGGCCTCAACCACCACCGTGGCCTGGGCCCCGGCCAGCACCGCCGTGCGGTCAGCGGTGACCTGGCGGACGGATGACGCGGCCGCCAAAGAGTAGATCAGGAAACCGAATCCGAGGGTGAGCACGGTGATCAGCAGGACTGCCGACCGGCCCCCGGCGCTGATCCGCCGGGCGGCCAGGGCGAGGACGGGCCGCCGCTGGAAGGTCAGTCCGCCGTTCCGCCCGGCCAGGGTCGCCACCAGGCGCAGCGCCAGCCGGGCTCCCACTGCCCCGGTCGCCGCCAGCACCAGAACCGGAACCAGCAGGTCGAGCGGGCTCGGCGGGCCGGCGTCGGCGGGCCTGACGAAGAGTCCGGCCGCCGCGGTGACCGCGATCGCCAGCAGCAGCGGTTCCCACGGCACCGTCCGGGAACTCCGGTTGGACGCGGTCAGCTGCTCGGCCTGGATCGCCGCCAGCGTGGCCGCCGCCACGACCAGCAGGGTCCCGCCGCCGACCGCCAGCACCGCGTGCTCGGCCGCGGCCCGCAGCCCGGTGGCGGTGATCGCCCCCGCCGGACCGACCCACGCCATCAACCCCCACCCCACCAGCAGCCCAGCCCCGGAGCAGAGCACCGCCACCGGCAGCATCTCCACCCCGGCCAGCACCCCGAGTGTGGCCGGACGCACCCCCAGCCCGGTGGCGTGCCGCACCTCCACCGTGCGCCGGACCAGGCCGAACACGGCCACCGCCAGCACCGCGAGCAGCCCCAGCACCAGGCCGGCCGCACCTACGGTCCGGGTCCAGGCCACGCTGCGGTCGGCGACCCGACCGGCGTCGGCGACGATGGTCGGCAGCCCGGACACCACTTGCTCGTGGAACGGCCCCGGGTTGTCGCCGCCCAGCGCCGGGTCGCGGACCTCGACCTGGCGGCGGCGAATCCCAGCCACCGTCGCCGTCGCCTCGGCCAGCGTCGGCCGGGGTGAGCGCAGCTGGCCCTCTACCGCGTACAGCATGTCGTCGCCGACCGTCCTGGCCAGCAGCTCCGCGCTCGCCACGTCGGTGACCAGCAAGAACGCCGGAAGTGTGGTGAATTCACTGTCCACCGGCAGCCCGCCGCGGCGATAGGTCCAGCGGTTGCTGCCCGGCGGATCGGCCGGCACCCGGCCGTCCGCTGCCACCGCGTAGACCCCGGCCACCACCGCCGCGGCGCTCTTCACCCGCCCGCCCGTCTGCACCCCGACGATCACCTGATCCCTCGCGCCGATCCGGAGGGCAGCGGCCAACGGGGCCGGCACCCAGATCCTCGGCGGGCCGGCGCCGTCGGCCGGAGCCCCGGGCCGTGCGGCCTGACCGGGTGCCGGGACCAGGGCGTGCGCCAGATCGTCGTCACCGAAGATCCGCGCTCGTTCGATGCCCTCGTCGCTGGTCGGGTCGGTGGCGCCGCGGGCGTCCGCATCGGCCGCGACGAACGGGGTGAACACGATGGTCTTCGGCCGGGACTCAACCCCGATCGACGTGGCCGTGGCCGAGGCGGCAGTCAGCCCGGGGATCCGGTCCAAGCCCCCGCCGAGCCGCACCCGGCCGGACGCGCCCTGCCCACCGACCACCCGCACCACCGGTGCGTCTGCGGCTGCAGCGTCGATCGGAACGGTGCCCAACCGGGCGATCAGGGCCGCGTTCCCGGCCGCCTCGGCGAACAGCGGTGCCGCCGCCGCGGCCGACGCAAGCAGCAGGAATGCCCCCGCGACCAGAACTCCCCACACCCCACTGCGGGCCAGCCGCCCCGGCGCGCGACGTGCCAGCGGCCCCATGATCGGGACCCTATGGCCGCGCCGAGGCCTACGCCACCAGGTTGCCCCATCCCCTTCGCGTGGTCGAAGGCTCAGCCTGCTCTCGAACCCACGTAGGAGGGATCATGGAGGGGCCCGATTTGCACGGGCTCCGAGCCCATCTAGTGGGTCACAGCCCCGCTCACATCGCAGATGGATCGTGCCGGCTGCTGGCCTACGCCGAGGTGCTGTTACGGGCTGGCACCTGTGGCTCCATCTGAAGGCCGCTACGGCAATGTCTGCAACTGGCACCCGATTCCGGTCGCTGGGTGACTTACGTGCGCCAGGACCGCACAACCGTCACCCAACCCAGCAGCCACCAGGATCGGGGAGGATCCGGTCCAACATATGGATCGGATCTACCCCAGTAACTGAATACCGCGGCGCACGGCCAAGTGATCATGATCAGGGCACGAGCAGGGCACGGAAGGCCGACCAACCGGTGTGCTTATTCCTGGTACGAGTACCGCTGCTCCTGCCAGGGATTGCCCTCGGTGTGGTACCCGCGCTCCTCCCAGTACCCGCGGCGCTCCGCCGTCAGGTACTCGATCATGCGCAGCCACTTGGGGCCCTTCCAGCCGTAGAGATGTGGGACGACGAGACGCAGCGGCCACCCGTGCTCCGGGGTCAGCGCCGAACCGTTGTGATGTGTGGCGAGAATCGTTCGGGCGGAAGTGAAGTCGTCCATTCGCAGGTTCGCGGAGTAGCCGTACTCGGCCCAGACCATCACGTGAGAGACGTCGTCGGCCGGCGGTACGGCATCCATCAGGGTGCGGGCGAGGACGCCCTCCCAGGTGTTGTCGAGCACCGTCCATTTGGTCACGCAATGCAGGTCGCCGACCACCTGGTCACGGCGCAGTCCGGCGAACTCCTCGACGTCCAGGTGATGCTCGGCGCCGTCCGCGGTCGCGCCGTTCACGGTCAGCCGCCAGGTGTCCGGGCGGAACCGGGGCACCGGGCCGTAGTGCCGGACCGGGAAGCCGTTTGCGAGCTTCTGACCGGGAGGCAGGGTCCGTGGCTGCTGTGACGCGGACCCCTGCACGGATACATCTTCCCACTCACCCAGCGCCACTCGAGCCACCCCTGCGTGTCGCATCGACACCGTACGGTCACATTTCGCCAGAACCGAGCACAGACACAGCATTCAGCGCCGATGCACAGCGCGGATATCTCACGGAAAGCAAGCGCCCGGCTCCAGGTGCCGGTGCGGGCTTGGTCTCAGAGGGTGAGCGAACGAGGTTGTCGGGTCAGGCCTGCAGCGCGGCCTTCGCAATGCCGGGCAGCAGGTCGCACGCACGAGCGATGGCGAACTCGTCGACGTCCAGGTGGGTGACCAGCCGTACGGCTCGCGGCCCGAGCGCGGAGACCCGGATCCCGGCCTCGGCCGCACCACCGACGAACGCCGACGCCTGACCCGGCGTCGGCCAGTCGGTCATCACGATGTTGGTCTCGGTCCCGGCCGGGTCACACAACCGCTCGTCCACGCCGCCCAGCGCCTCGGCCAGCCGGCGGGCGTGAGCATGATCGACCGCGAGCCGTTCGACGTGATGCGCGAGCGCATACCGGCAGGCCGCCGCCAGCACCCCGACCTGTCGCATGCCGCCGCCGTAGCGCTTGCGCCAGACCCGGGCCCCGGCGATCAGCTCCGCCGAGCCGACCAGCACCGATCCGACCGGGGCACCGAGGCCCTTGGACAAGCAGACGGAGACGGTGTCCGCATACGAGCCGTACTCCGCCAGCGGGACGCCGGTTGCGACGTGCGCGTTCCAGAGTCGGGCCCCATCCAGGTGGACGGCGATCCCCTGCTCCCGGCTGCCTTGCCGGAGGGTGCGCAACTCGGCAACCGGCTGCACGGTGCCGCCGCCGAAGTTGTGGGTGTTCTCCACCGCATAGGCCGCGGTCGAGACCAGGTACGGGCCGCCGTCCGGCACGGCCATCGCGAGCGCCGCCGCGGCGTCCAACCGGCCGCGCTCGGACGGCCAGGTCCGGGTCGAGACCTGGCCGAGCACGGCATGGCCGCCGAGCTCGGCCCGGACCACGTGCGCCATCGAGTCGCAGAGCAGTTCCTGACCTGGCGCCACCAGCATCCTGACGCCGAGCATGTTCGCCATCGAGCCGGTCGGGCAGAACAGCCCGGCCTCGTGCCCGAGCAGCTCGGCGACCTCCGCCTCCAGGGCGTTGACCTCCGGGTCCTCGCCGTAGACGTCGTCCCCGACGAGGGCCTCGGCGATCGCCGCCCGCATTCCCGGCGTCGGGCTGGTCAGCGTGTCACTGCGCAGATCGACCACGCCCGAGGCGGCGTGCCGCTGGGGAGGACTCATCGCCGAATCCGCGGCAGAAACGGCGTCACCGGCCATGAGTCCTCCCCTGCGGTCGCGCTGCCGAACTCAACGCTCGGCCAGCATCTCGGCGACCAGGAAGGCCATTTCCAGCGACTGCTGGTGATTCAGCCGCGGGTCGCACAGCGTCTCATAACGGGTAGCCAGGTCCGCGTCGTCAATGTGCTCCGCGCCGCCGAGGCACTCGGTGACGTCGTCGCCGGTCAGCTCCACGTGCAGGCCACCGGGGATGGTCCCGACCGCGGCGTGCACCTCGAAGAAGCCGCGCACCTCGTCCAGCACGTCGTCGAAGCGCCGCGTCTTGTACCCGGACGCCGACTCAAAAGTGTTGCCGTGCATCGGGTCACAGATCCACAGCGCGGGCACACCTTCGCGCTTGGTGGTTTCCACCAGGGCGGGCAGGGCCTTCCGGACCGTCCCGGCACCCATCCGGCTGACCAGCGTCAGCCGACCCGTCTCGCGGTCCGGATCGAGCTTGTCGACGAGTGCCATCAGGTCGTCCGGCGTGGTCTTCGGCCCGATCTTGACCCCGATCGGGTTCCGCACCCGGGACATCAGGTCCACGTGCGCGCCGTCCAACTGCCGGGTCCGCTCGCCGATCCAGACGAAGTGCGCGGAGACGTTGTACGGCGTCCCGGTCCGCGAGTCGATCCGGGTCAGCGCCCGCTCGTAGTCCAGCAGCAAACCCTCGTGACTGGAGTAGAAGTCGACCGTGCGCAGCGCGTCGCCGTCCCCGCCGCACGCGGCCATGAACTTCATCGCCCGGTCGATGTCCCGAGCCATCACCTCGTACCGGGCGTTCGCCGGGCTGCTGATGAAACCCCGGTTCCACTCGTGAATCTGCCGCAGGTCAGCGAAACCACCCTTGGTGAAGGCGCGCACCAGGTTCAACGTGGACGCACTGGTGTGGTACGCCTTCAGCAGCCGCTGCGGGTCCGGCCGACGGTTTTCCGCATCGAACGGGAAGCCGTTGATCGCGTCGCCGCGGTAGGCCGGCAGCTCGACGCCGGCCCGGGTCTCGGTGGTGCTGCTGCGCGGCTTGCTGTACTGGCCGGCCATCCGGCCGAGCTTGATCACCGGCAGGCTGGCGCCATAGGTGAGGACGACGGCCATCTGCAGGATCGTCTTGACCTTGTTCCTGATCCGGTCGGCGGTCGCCTCGGCAAACGTCTCGGCGCAATCACCGCCCTGGAGCAGAAACGCCTCACCCCGAGCGGCGGCACCGAGCCGCTCGCGCAGCATGTCGCACTCACCGGCAAAAACCAGCGGCGGGACGATCGCGAGCTCAGCGGTGACCGCGGCCAGCGCGGCCGGATCGGGCCAGGCAGGCTGCTGGGCGGCGGGCAGGTCACGCCAGATGTCGAGCCCCGCCTCGAGGGCGGCGGCGGCCGTGTCCGGAGTGGCGGACGCGGGGCCGAGGTCGGCACTGATGATGGGGTGCAGAGGGGCGCTCACCGGACAAGGGTAAGTGCTGCCGAGGCGAGCCTGCCGCCGGGACCGAGATCCGCAGGACACGTCCTAGCACGAATGACCGTCCGGACCATGCTCAAGCCCCGCCTCGCCACAGCCGACGCTCCAGAGGACAAGTGCCCGGCGTCCGTCGCCAGGCAGTGGATGCCGCCGGATCTGGAGTGATATGTCCAGCAGCGGAACAGGTGTCCCGGACGTCAACGACCTGATCCGGGTGTCGATGGCGAATCCCGCCGATTCGGGCGGCGACGGACCAGAGATGGACGTGGCGTCCAGAATCGAGGATCTGACCCGGAACCGGAAGACCGGAAAGATCACCAACTATCTGATCGCGGTGCCCCGGTTCTCCGGTGACGTCGTGCTGCCCGCTCCGCGCAGCGCCTGCTCGCTGAACTGGCACACGCCGCGCGGGCTCTGGATGCTGCCGACCGCCTTCGAGCAGCAGGAGACCACCGGGTACGGGCTGCGGGTCTGGCGACTCGCGGTCACCGGCCCACCGCGCCGGGATCAGCGCCGTCGGTACGTGCGGGTGCCCTGGTCACTGCCGGTGGAACTGGAGATCCGCCGGGACCTGGAGGCCCTGGATGTCGATCGGCGGCAACTGATCGAGCACAACGGCGCCGTCGAGGCACTGCCGAGCCTGCCCGAACGCCTGATGTCGCGGGCGCTCAACGTCAGCGAGGGCGGCCTGCGCTGCATGACCAGCGGGCCGGTGCTGCCCACCTACCTGCCGCTGATCGCCCGGTTCACCCTCGATGCGGTGCCCTTCGAGATCCCGGCCTACGTGGTCTGGTCCCTGGTCCGGGACGGGAAAGCCGAGATGGGCGTGGAGAACGCGATCGCCTTCGACGACCCCAGCGTGGAAGGCGACACGTTGCGACCCTTGCTGTTCCAGGCCCAGCTCAAAGCCCGGCGAGCCGGCCTGGTCTGACTCTGTTGTCAGTCTGACTCTGTTGTCGGTCTGGCCCTATTGGCTCACTCGGGTGCGGGGCTCAGGTGTCTGCGTCCAAGCCCTGCTCGATCGCGTACCGGGTCAGTTCAACCCGATTGTGCAGTTGCAGCTTGGTCAGCGTGTTCTGGACGTGGTTCTGCACGGTCCGGTGCGAGATCACCAGTCGCTCGGCGATCTGCCGGCTGGACAGGCCCTTGGCCACCAGCCGCAGCACCTCGGTCTCCCGATCGGTGAGTTCCGGCCCGATCGGCACGCCGGGTTCCGGCTGCACGCCGGCAATCCGCCGGTACTCCCCCAGCACCAGCCCGGCCAGGCCGGCGGTGAAGACCGCCTCCCCGGCCGCGGTCCGCCGGACGGCATCGATCAGGTCGGCCGTCGACGCGGACTTCACCAGGTACCCGGTGGCTCCGGCCTTGACCGCCTCCAGCACATCGTCCTGCTCGCCGCTGGAACTGAGCACCAGGACCCGGGTTCCGGCCAGGGTCGACACCACTTCCCGGGTGACGGCGACCCCGTCCAGCACCGGCAAGTGCAGATCCAGGACGACGACATCCGGACGGACGGCGGGCAGTCGGCGCAGTGCCTCGGCTCCGTCGGCGGCGGTGGCGACCACGGAGAACCCGGCGTTGGCCAGGTCCCTGGCCACCGCTTCGGCCCAGATCGGGTGGTCGTCAACAACCATCACCCGGACCGGGGCCGGCACCTGCCCTTCGGTCGGCACCTGGGCCTCCGCCGGCCGCTTGGCCTCAGCCGGCTCCTGAGCCTCAGCCGGCACGGGGTACCCGCATCTCGACCTCGGTGCCCTCACCAGGGGTGCAGACGAACTCCACCGTGCCTCCGATCTCCGTGATCCGCCCTCGGATCGACCCGCTGATGCCGATCCGGCCCGCCGCCCGAGCGGCCTCCAGCCGACCCGGCGTGATGCCAGGACCATCGTCGCGCACTGTGACCGTCACCCGGTCCGGCTCCTCCTCCAGCAGCACCCAGGCTCGAGCGTGCTCCCCGGCATGTTGCGCGACGTTGTCCAGGGCCGCCAGGGTCGCCGCCTCCAGCGCGCTCACCTGCCCGGCCGGGAGCAGCACCGGCCGGGCCGGGCAGGAGATCGTGATCCGGACGCCGGCGTGCCGGGAAAGCGCGGCGCGCAGGTCCGCCGCACCGGCCGCGGTCGGCGCGGTCGGCCCGTTCGAGATCAGGGTGCGCAGCCGAACCTCCTGCTCACCGGCCAGCCGGGCGAGATCGGCCGCCGCGCCACCGCGCTGGGTTCCGTCCCGGTGCACAAAGCCGAGCACCTGCAGCACCGAGTCGTGGATGTCTCTGGCCAACCGGTCGCGTTCGGCGGTCGCCGCCTGCTGCGCCACCGCGGCGGCCATTTGCGCCCGCCCGGCCCGCAGCACCTCGGCGGCGTAGCCGACGATCAGCCCGGCCAGAATCAGCAGCACGATGTTGTTGCCGGTGTTGTTCGCCGACCAGGCGGAGAACCGGCCGAGCTCAACCAGGTCCGCGATGGAGACCACCACCGCGGCCAGCAGCCCGCCCCGCCAGCCCCGCCAGACCGCCCAGCCGAGCACCGCAGCGGCCGGCCAGATCACCGGTAACGTCTGCGCGCCGCCGGCGATCCGCTCCGGATCGTCGAGGAATCGGGTGGCCAGCACGGTGCCGGCGGCGAGCGCCAGGTCGACGAGCATCACCACGGTCTCCCGGCCCGGCCGGAAGGTCAGGAACGCCGTCCAGCCAGCCATGACCGCGAGCACGCCCCACGCGATCAACGGATGACGGTACATATCGGCAGCGGCGGCATGCAGGCCCACCGCGTAGCCGAGCGCCGCGATCCGGAAGACGTCGACTACCCGCCACAGCCGGGCCTCGTCGGTATCGTCCAGTTCGCTGCCGGCGCGGCGCTCAGGCCGCGTCATCCGGGGCGGCCCGGACGTCGTCCTGAGCCGTCCGCATCACGACGGCCGTCGACCCGGGCAGCACCGGCGCTTCCGGAACCGGAGCCTCATGCCCGTTCGGGACCTGGCCGGAACCGGATCGCTTGGCGGCAGCGAGTCGTTCCTTCATGGTCGCGGCGTAGATGTCCACATACTCCTGGCTGCCGAGTTCCATCAGCGCGTACATGATCTCGTCGCTGACCGAGCGGAGGACAAACCGGTCTCCGGCCATCCCCTCGTAGCGGGAGAAGTCCAGCGGCTTGCCGATCACCATCCCGACCCGGCCGAACTTCGGCAGGATCTTCCCGGGCGGCTGGACCTTGTGGGTGTCGATCATCGCCACCGGCACCACCGGGACGCCGGCTTCCAGCGCCATCCGGGCCACCCCGGTCTTGCCCCGGTACAGCCGGCCGTCCGGCGAGCGGGTGCCCTCGGGATAGATGCCGAGGATGTCGCCGCGGCCGAGCACCTTGAGGCCGGTCTTCAGCGCCGCGTCCGAGGCCCGGCCACCGCTGCGCTCGATCGGGATCTGCCCGACGCTGCGGAAGAAGCCCGCGGTCAGCCAGCCCTTCAGCCCGGGCCCGTTGAAATAGTCCGCCTTCGCCAGGAACGTGATCCGGCGCGGAACCTTCAGCGCAAGGAAGAAGTGATCCGAGAAGGAGAGGTGGTTGCTGGCGAAGATGAACCCTCCCTGCTCGGGAATGTTCTCCAGACCTTTCGCCCAGGGGCGCCACATCGCCTGCAACGCGGGGCCGACCAAGATGCGCCGCAGTAGCCAATAGAGCATCTCCGCCTCCTTCGACCCGATCAGAAAATCGCACCTGCCAGGAGAACTCTAGAGAGTTCCCGGTGGGCGAGACATCCCAACCGGGCCGCCGCTACCCATCCGCGCCCGACGACCGGCCGATCACCGATCCGATCGCCACTCTCGGTATGCACTCCGGTCGGGAACCGCCCCACTACTCGACCCTCGGTGCGCAACGTGTCACGATGGCGATCTGGTCCTGCGCACTCGCTCCTGAGGACGCGGTTGCAGCCACTCCACCAGAGAGCGACCAACAACGAGGGGTAGCCGTGTCCGTGCGTCCGGGAGCCGAGCCCTACGCCTTCGATGGCGACGATGTCGGGGTTCTGCTGTGCCACGGCTTCACCAGCAACCCGGCCAGCCTGCGTCCCTGGGCCGAGGCCGTTGCCGGGGCGGGGCACACGGTACGGCTCCCCCGGCTGCCCGGACACGGCACCACCTGGCGGGAGATGGGCCGCACCACCTGGGCAGACTGGTACGCCGAGCTGGACGCGGCGTTCGGGCAGCTCCGGGCCCGGTCCCGGGTGGTCGTGGTGGGCGGTTTGTCGATGGGCGGCGGCCTGGCGTTGCGGCTGGCGCAACAGCATCCGGCCGCCGAGGGAGCCGGAGTGGACGCCCTGGTGCTGGTGAACGCGGCCGTCCGGGTGGACGATCCGCGGCTCAAGGCGCTGCCGGTGGTGCGCTGGCTGGTGCCCTGGTTGCCGCCGGTCGGGAACGACATCAAGAAGCCTGGCGTTGTCGAAGACGCATACGACAAGATCCCGCCACACGCCGTGCATTCGATGCTGGCCGGTTACCGCACCGTGGTAGCCGACCTGCCTGCAGTCAAGCAGCCGGTACTGCTGTTCCGCTCACCGCAGGACCACGTGGTCCCCGCGACGAGCAGTGCGCAGATCCTCGACCGGATCTCCTCAACGGATGCCGAGGAGGTGCTTTTGGAGGACAGTTTTCACGTGGCCACTCTGGACAATGACGCACCAATGATCTTCGAACGGACGCTCTCGTTCATCAACCGGATAGCCGCCACGACCGGTGGCGGTTCGCGATGACCGCCGGCGACCCGGAACACGACGGCGGCCCCGACGCCGAGCACCAGCCCCCCACACCCGAGCCCGAACCCCTGGACATCGACAGCGCGTTCGCCGCCATCGTTGCCGGCTGGGCGGATGAGTCGCCGGCCACCTGGCCGAGCGAGGAAGACCTCACCCAAGGCCGGCACCGCCGGATGGACGACCCGAACCGGCGTACCACCGACCCACCGGGACGGCATCAGGAACGGGACGACGACGATCTCGCGATGAGCGGCCCCGGCAGCTCCCTGGTCCCCTCGGTCGAGCAGCCAGAGGACGGGCCGGAGGACGAGATCGGCCGGGCCGACGCCTTCGTTCCGCCGGAACCGCCGCCGCTGCCCCGCGGCGACGCGTTCACCATGCTGGCCTGGGCCAGCGTGATCGTTGGACCGATTTTCCTACTGATCTCGGTGATCGCCTGGCAGGACGCGCCGCGAGTCCTGGTGCTGACGGCGTTGGCCGGCTTTGTCGGCGGCTTTGTCACCCTGGTCGCCCGGATGCCGAAGACCCGCGACGACGACGATGACGACGGAGCCGTCGTCTAGGGGCTACCGAGGCGCGGGCGGGCGGATCAGGGTGAGCACGGGTAGGTGATCGCTGGCCAGTGCGGCATCCCGAAGATCGGGCTGCCACTGTCCGTATTCGACGGTCTGGATCCCGGGGCCGGTCAGGACGACGTCAATTCGCCGGTGCGGGCGGGCGACGGTGAACGTCACCGCCGCATCGGGGGCCGGGTCGGTGGCCACCACCGCGAGCGCTTGCCAACTCGGCCCGCCGGCCAGCTCGTTCAGGTCCCCGGCCACCACCGACGGTAGCCGGTTGGCCGACAACCGAGCGACGAGCTCCTGCACGTGCGCGTGCCGCTCGGCCGGGTCCAGGCTCAGATGCACCCCGGCGACCTGGAGCTGCGGCGCACCGGCCAGGCCGACGGTGGCCAGCACCGCTCCCCTCCGTTGGATGCGCCAGTTCAGCGGCCGGAAGCGGAACGCCTCGGCCTCGTAGACCTGCAGCCGGGACGAGCGGAGCATCGCGTTGCCTGCGGCGGTGCGGCCACCAGCCACCAGGTGCAGGCCGGTGGCCCGGGCGAGCGCCGCCAGCTGCCAGGTCGACCAGGGCAGCGCCGGTGCTTCCTGCAGGCAGACCAGGTCCGGCTCGGCGGCGCGCAACACCCGATGGACGGCCAGCGGATCGCCGAACAGCTTCCAGATGTTCCAGCTGAGCAGCCGAATGGTGCCAATTGTTCGCGGATCCTCGGTCATTTCCTGGATTGTTCGCGGGCCAGGTCGGCGGCGCCGACCAGGCCGGCCTCCGGGCCGAGGGCCGCCTTGAGGATCTGTGGCATCGGGCGGAACCCGCGCCCGGTCAAGGTCTTTCGGAAGGACTCCCGAGCGGGCGCGAGCAGCAACTCACCGGCGTCGGACACCCCGCCGCCGATCACGAACATCCCCGGGTCGAGCGCGGCGGCGAGGTTGGCCAGGCCGATCCCGAGCCAGCGCCCGACCTCCTCGAAGAGCTCGATGGCGGCGGCGTCACCCTCCCGCGCGGCCTGCGTGATCAGCGGCCCGACCAGCGCGGAGTGATCGCCGCCGACCCGTTCGACGAGGGCCATCGTCACCGGCGACCCGGCCGCCGCCAGCTCCCTGGCCTCCCGGCCGAGCACGTTGCCGGAGGCGTACTGCTCCAGACAGCCCCGGTTGCCGCACTCGCAGCGACGCCCGTCGGGCACCACCACCATGTGCCCGAACTCGCCGGCCATCCCCCAGCGGCCGCGCTGAACCACGCCGTCCAGCACGATCCCGCCACCGATCCCGGTCCCGAGGGTGACGCAGACCAGCCGGGACTCCTGCCGTCCGGCGCCGAACCGCCACTCCGCCCAGGCCGCCGCGTTCGCGTCGTTCTCGACGATCACCGGCAGCCCGACGGCCGCCGTCACGCCGTCTCGCAGTGGCTCGTTCCGCCAGGCCAGGTGCGGAGCGAACAGCACCTTGGCCCGGTCGGCGTCGACGAAGCCCGCGGCACCGATCCCGACCCCGGAGATTTCCTGGCCGTCGCTGATCTTCGGGCTGGCGCTGAGTTCCTTCACCACCTCGGCGATGGTCCGCTCGACCGCCCGGGGATCGCGGGACGGCGTCGGCCGGCGAGCTCGGGCGATCACCTCACCGCGCTCGTTCACCAGCCCGGCCAGCACCTTGGTGCCACCGATGTCGACGCCGATCGCGAGCCGCCGGCCGGTCGACTCCGCAGCCAACTCCGCGGCCGACTCGTCGTCCGTCGTCCTGAATCCGTCGTCTTTCGTCATGAACCCGTCGTCCGTCATCGACCCTCGTCCGTCATCGACCCATTCGCCGTCATCGCTTGCGGGCCAGATCAGCCGCTCCGATGATGCCCGCGTCGTTGCCCATCCGAGCGGCCCGGATGTCCAGGTGCGGCCGGTTGTCACCACCGCTGAGGTGCGCAGCGAACGACTCCCGGGCGGGGCCGAGCAGCAGATCTCCGGCGTCGGCCACGCCACCGCCGATCACCACCACGGCCGGGTCCATCACGTTCGCAACCATCGCGATGCCCTCGCCCAGCCACCGGCCGAGCTCGGTGAGCAGGCCGATCGCGGCCGGGTCGCCGGCCAGGGCGGCATCGGTGACCATGCCGCCGCGCATCGCCGTCGGCTCGCCGCCGGCCGCCTTGAGCATCACGTCGGCGGCCTTCGGGTCCTCTTCGGCGAGCGCCTTGGCCGCGCGCAGCAGTGCGGTTCCGGAGGCGTACTGCTCCCAGCAACCGTGCTGACCACAGCCGCAGGGCCGACCGTCGGGCACCATCCGGACGTGGCCGAGTTCGGCCGCGATCCCGTACGCGCCACGGACCAGTTCGCCGTCGAGGACGATCCCGCCGCCCAGCCCGGTACCAACGGTGATCAAGGTCATGTCCGAGACGCCATACCCGGCGCCGAACCGGAACTCGGCCCAGGCCGCCGCGTTGGCGTCGTTCTCGACCACCACCGGCACCCCGAGCCGACGGGTCAGCGAGGCCGCCAATGGGTGCTCACGCCAGGGGATGTTCGGCGCGAACCTAACGGTGGTCCGGTGCTCATCCACGAACCCCGCCGCTGCGACGCCGACCGCCATCCGGGACTGGTCGCTGGCCGACTTGTCCAGCAACGCCGCCACCGCCTCGGTGATCCGGATGTCGATCTCCTCGACGGTGTGAGGCGTCGGCACCTTGACCCGTTCGACGATGTGTCCCTCGGTGTCGACGACGCCCGCGGCGATCTTCGTCCCGCCGACGTCGACCCCGATCGTGTGTTCCACGGCCCGATCCTCTGCTCAGTTGATCTCATCGCCGCGCGGAGCACGGGCTGCTGACTTCAGTTGCGCTTGCTGGTAGGCGATCGATCGGTTCCGTAGACCAAGTGTCCATGGGTCAGTCCGTGACGTCGATCCGCACCGTACTGGGCGGCCGCAGCGGGGCGCCTGTCCAGCCCTTCGCAGGTCCGTCGGAGGATTCGGCGGCCGCCTCGTCGTACGGCTCGGCGGCCGGGTCACCAGGCGTGGCCCCCGAATCCGGCTGCGTCGCCCGCAGGGTCGCAGCCAGCCCGGCGGCGAACTCGGACAGCTGGTCAAGCACCTCTGGCCCGGCCCGGCGCAACAGCGTTACACCTTGGCAGAACGGGCAGTACCGGCACTCCGGCGGATGTTCGTACCCCGCAGACGCCGGCGACCCAGCGGCTCCCGGCCCCTCGGCAGCGTCGGTGGAGGCCGCCCCGACCTGCTCGACGGCGGCCTGAAACAACTGAAACAGCCGACGGGCATCCTCCGCCCAGGGCCCGGTCCACGGCGGCGGATCGCCTTGCGCTCCGGCGCTCACAGCGACCGCCACTGAGCCGGATCGGGCACAAACCGGATCGACAAGGCACCGTCACGCAATTGGGCACCGGCCACATCGCAGCGGCGCAGCGCACTCGGTAGCGCGAGCACCCGGCGCCGACCGTCGACCGTGACCACCAGGTCGTCCCCGCGCCGACCCAGGTCGAGGTCCTGCCGATCGGCCAGCGGGAGCGGGAGCCGAAGCACAAATCCCTCGTCCTCGCGCTCGACGACAAACGGGTCCGGCAGCGAGGGCGGGGCCAGCAGCGCAGCAGCGGCCCCGGGAACCGCCGGGCCGTGCAGTGCCTCACCCAGCTCGGCGAGCGCCGCGAAACCGACCGGCTCGGCGGCGGTGTAGCCGGCCCGCTGCACCGGCACCGGCGCGAAGGAGGTCTCCGCCTCGGCCAGCACCTGCGCCTGGGATCGGGCCCAGCCCTGCCGCCAGGCATCCGCGGAGGCATCGAACAGCCGGTTCGCGACCACGGCGTCGACCGCGAAGCCGTGCATCGCGAGCGCCGTCCAGGTCCGCCGGGTCTCGGCGAGCACCACGGACTCGGCGGTCAGCACCAACCTGACCGAGGTGGACGGCGAGTGCAGCACCTCCTGCACCCCGGCCAATTCGATGGCGAACCGCTCGGCGGCCTCCACCACTCCGTCCCCGGGCAGCGGCATCCCGGCCGGTCCGGAGGCGGCCTTGCGATCCCAGCCTGGACGGCGAGCGACGGCGACGATCCGGGCGATCCGGCGCTCCATCGGCAGCAACCGGCGAACGTACCGAGTCAGCACCTCGGGCACGGCGAGCAATCGGAGCGTCTCGGCCGACGGCGCACAGTCGACCACCACCAGGTCCCACGGCCCGTGCCGCACCTGGTCACGGACCTCGAGCAGGGAGAAGACCTCCTCGGCGCCGGGCAGTTCGGTCAGTTCGTCCGCGGCCAGCGGATCCACCCCGAGTTCGTCCAGGGCCGCTACCAGGTACTCCTGGATCTCCCGCCAGGACCGCTCGTTGCGGGCCCGGGGGTCGACCTGCTGGCCGAACAGACCGGCACTCACCTCGGTCGGTTGCGGCCCGAGCCGGACGCCGAGCGCGTCGGCCAGCGAGTGGGCCGGGTCGGCGGAGACGACCAGGGTCTTCACCCCGCACCGGGCGGCAAACACGGCGGTGGCCGCCGCGATCGTTGTCTTCCCGACCCCGCCCTTGCCGGTGAAGAGAACGACCCGCATCAGGACCCGGACTCGACGCGCTTCTTGAGCTCGTTCAGCGCGGCATCGATGATCGCCTTCTCGGCCTTGCGGCGGAGCATGCCCAGCATCGGGATCCGCAGTTCGACGGCGAGCGAGTACCGGACGTCGGTGCCGCCCTCGACCGCGCTCAGCGCGTAGGCGCCGTCCAGGGCCCTCAGCACGGTGGACTCGACCAGGGCCCAGGACAGCGTGCCGGTGCCGAGCTTGTCGAAGTCCCAGGTGTAGTCGAGAACGTAGGTGTCCCGGATGGCGCCGGCATCAAGCACGAACCGGACCTTGGAACCACGCTCATCGGGCAACCGGTCGAGAACGGTCACTTCCTTCACCGCTCCGGTCCAGTCCGGGTACTTCTCGAAGTCGGCGATCACTTCGAGGACGGCGGCGGGCGCTGCATCGATGACGATGCTCGACACGGTGCGATCGGCCATGGAAGCGCCTCTCTTCGACGGAACGGGCAGCGAGCCCGAGCCGGCGAAGGGCGCAGCAGTGGGCTCAGCCGGAACGTTACCGCCTACACGTCCTACACGAGCAGTCCGAGCAGGGTGAGGCCGAGGATGCCGATGACGAGCAGCAGGACGCCGCCGACCACGGCCAGGATCACGCCGCCGTTGCGGCCGCCGAACCTGCCCTGCATGCCTGCGAGCCCGGATTCGCGCGCTCGGGCCGCCTCGGCGGCGGCCAGCTCGGCGATCAGCCGGTCTGCGGTGGCGATGACCGACGGATCGGTAGCCGACTGGACGGCCGGGTCGCGCTTCTTCAGCGACACCGGCTGCTGGGATTCCGGCTCAAGGAACCCGAGCTGGGCCGCTGCCGGCTCGGGTTCGAGCAGGCTGTGGTGACACAGCGAGCACCAGCTCTCCTCGGGCCGGATCCTGGACCCGCACGCGGGGCACCGGATGGCCGACCCCCGGGCCTGGCGGGCGCCTGAGGGCGGCGAACTGGTCATCCTCGGATGCTCGTCAGGTTCGGTGGCCGACTTGAGCACGTGTACCGGCCGCCCGGCCGGCTTCGAGTTCGTCCTTCAGCCGGTGGATGGTCCGCTTCCAGGCGAGGGTCCGCCGGCGCACCGCCCGGCCCCGGTCGGCAGCGCTCCCCGGATCGCCGGTCGGCAGCTCCAGCCGAAGGAACAGGTGGACAACCGTGCCGTCGTGCCACGGCTCGAGATAGATCTCGGCGGTGCCCGCGACCGCCCCAGTGAGCACCCACTGCCGGCCTTTGTCCCCGCGGTCGCGAGATACCTGCAGGTCGAGGTCGGGCCACCAGTCGGCCCAGCGCCGCGGATCACCCACCACCGCCGCCACCGAGGGACGGTCGACAGCGATGAAGGTCTCGTCGCTCAGCTCCACGTGCACGCCTCCAGGATGCCCGACCCGTCCCGAAGCGTGATTCCCGTCGCCTCCCGACTGTCCCAAGAACGTGAGGCACGGCATAAGGTCGGAGGGTGCGAGAGATCAGTGTGCCGGCGACGTACCAGCTGGCCCCCCAGGAAAACCTCACCGATGTCGTTGTGGACAACGCGGCCCGACGACCCAATCTGGTCGTGCTCAGTCGGCCCGGTCCGGACGGCTGGGCCGAGGTCACCTCGACCCAGTTCCTGGCTGAGGTGTCGGCCGTGGCGAAGGGTCTGATCGCCGCGGGTGTCCAGCCCGGCGACCGGATCGGTCTGCTGTCGAAGACCCGCTATGAGTGGACCCTGTTCGACTTCGCGATCTGGTTCAGCGGCGCGATCACCGTGCCGATCTACGAGACCTCCTCCGCCGAGCAGGTCCGGTACATCCTCTCCGACTCGGCGGCAGTCGCGGTGGTTGTGGAGACCTCAGCGCACCAGGCAATGGCCACCGGCCTGCGACCGGACCTGCCGCAGCTGAAGCAGCTCTTCGCGATCGACGGCGGCGCGGTCGCCACCCTGGAGTCCGCCGGTACCGCGGTGGACGACGCGCAGTTGGACGAGCGTCGCAGGACACTGACCGCCGATTCGGTGGCGACGATCATCTACACCTCCGGGACGACGGGTCGGCCGAAGGGGTGCGAGCTCACCCACGGCAACTTCCTCGGTCTGGCCCATTGCGCGATGTCGATCTTCCCCGACCTGGTGAACGAGAACGCGAGCACGCTGCTTTTCCTGCCGCTGGCACACGTCTTCGCCCGTTACATCCAGGTCCTCTCGCTGGTGGCCGGGTCCACGCTCGGGCACAGCCCGACGGTGACCAACCTGCTCGACGACCTGGCCACGTTCAAGCCGACCTACCTGCTCGCCGTCCCCCGGGTGTTCGAGAAGATCTACAACGGAGCCGAGGCCAAGGCGCAGGCCGGCGGCAAGGGCGCGATCTTCACCCGGGCCGCGGACACCGCGGTGGCGTACAGCCGGGCGCAGGACGAGGGCGGCGCGGGGCTGGCGCTGAAGCTCAAGCACGCCCTGTTCGACCGGCTGGTCTACAGCAAGCTGCGGGCCGCGACCGGAGGCCGGCTGGAAGGCTCGGTCTCGGGCGGGGCTCCGCTCGGCGCGCGGCTGGGGCACTTCTTCCGCGGCATCGGCATGCCGGTGCTCGAGGGCTGGGGGCTGACCGAGACCACCGCGCCGGCGACCGTGAACACGCTGGCCAAGAACAAGATCGGCACGGTCGGCCGGCCGCTGCCCGGCGTCTCCATCCGGCTCGGCTCCGACGACGAACTGCAGATCAAGGGCGTCGGGGTGCTGCGCGGTTACTACAACAACCCGGCCGGGGCGGAGGCGCTGCAGGACGGCTGGTTCAACACCGGCGACCTGGGTTCGATCGACGCCGACGGCTTCGTCTCGATCACCGGCCGGAAGAAGGAAATCCTGATCACCGCCGGCGGCAAGAACGTCGTCCCGGCCGTGCTGGAGGATCACCTCCGGGCGCACCCGCTGATCTCGCAGTGCATCGTCGTCGGCGATCAGCGGCCGTTCATCGGCTGCCTGATCACCCTTGACGCGGAAATGCTCCCGACCTGGCTGTCCAACCACGGCAAGCCGGCCATGTCGGTGCAGGAGGCGGCGGCCGACCCGGACATCCGGGCCGAGTTGCAGCGCGCCGTGGACGCCGCGAACGCGCAGGTCAGCAAGGCAGAGTCGATCCGCAAGTTCGAGATCCTGAGCACCGACTTCACCGAGGCCTCCGGGCACCTGACGCCGAAGATGAGCCTCAAGCGGGCGGTCGTGATGAAGGACTTCGCCGACCAGGTCGAGGCCCTTTACCACTAAGAGCGACCCTTGCGGTGAGGTGAGTGGGCACACTGGTCCCGTGCTGCAACCGCCTTCGGTCGATCTGGACACCGAGCTCGAGAGCACGGCCGTCACCGCGGTGGACGTCACGGGCCTGCGGGTCCGGTTCGACGCGGTGGACGCCGTAGCCGGGATCGACCTGACCGTCCGGGCCGGCGGGGCGCTGGCCCTGATCGGCCGCAATGGCGCCGGCAAGTCCACCACGCTGCGGGTCCTGGCCGGGGTGCAACCGCCGACCGAGGGCCGGGTCCGGGTCGCCGGGATCGACGTCCGGCGGGATCCGATCGCGGTCAAGCGGGCCACCGGGTACTGCCCGGACGTCGGCGGGCTGGTGCCCAGGGCCAGTCCCTGGGAACACCTTCAACTGTCGGCCCGGTTGCGCGGCCTGGTCGGCTGGGAACCGCGAGCCCGGGACCTGCTGGAGCGTTTCGACCTCGGTACGGCCGCGCACCGGGTGACCACCGGGTTCTCGCACGGGATGGGCCGCCGGTTGTCCGTGCTGCTGGCGGCCTTCCACTCCCCGGCCGTGCTGCTGCTGGACGAACCATTCGACGGCGTCGACCCGCTCGGCGTCGACGCGACCATCGACCTGGTCAACGAACTGCGAGCGGCGGGCAGCGCCGTCCTGGTCTCCACCCACCTGCTGGAACTGGCGGTCCGGGTCTGCGACGAGGCGATCGTGCTTCGCGGCGGCCGGGTGGTGGGCACCGCCGCCGCCGATGAACTGGCCGGTGCCGAGGGTGCCCAGCGCTACCGCCAATTGCTGCAGTGAGGGTCGACGCTGCAGTGCAGGCCAGCGATCCGTGAAGGTCAACGCGTTCGCGCAGGTCGGCGCCCTGGTGCGGATGCGGGCCGGTGCGCTGCACGGCGCCGCTCGGCGTCGGGCCGTCGGCGGGCTGCTCCTGTTGCCGACCCTGATGACGCTGGCGGCGGTCGGCGGCCTCGCATTGCCCGAGAACGGCGAGCAGAACGCCCGGCTGCTGATGCCGACCGCCTGGCTGGGGTTCGCCCTCACCGCGGTGCTGGCCGCCGGCACCAGCGGCTCCCGCACCTTGCTGCCGCGAGCGCAGACCGTGATGTTCCCGCTGACCGCCGGGGCAGAGCAGCTCGGCGCCCTGCTGCTGGCGCCGCTGAACGTGGCCTGGCTGACCCAGACGCTGGCCCTGCTCGCGCTCGCCACCTGGGGTTTCGGGACGCCGGCCAGTCTGCTGCCGGTGCTGGTGCTGACCATCGCCTGGATCGTCACCAGCACGGTGATCGCGCAGGCGGTCAGCTGGCTGATCGAGCTGGCCCGGACCACCCGAGCCGGGCCCTGGCTGATCCGGGCCGTGATCGTCGGCGGAGTGCTGACAGCCACCGTCCTGACCCTGACCGGACGGGTCGGCGCGTTGCTCGACCAGGCCCCGACCGTTCGGTTCGTCGCCGCTCTGGCCGCCACGATGGCCGGCGACCAAGGACCGTGGCTGTGGCTGCTGGCTCAGCTCGTCGGGGTGAGCATCGGCGCTTACCTGATCGGGCTCTGGCTGACCGCCCGCTGGTTACGCCGAGCCCCCCGGGACCAAACCCGGGTCGAGTCACGCGACTACCCGGCGCGGACGGATCCGCGCAGCGAGTTCGCCGCCGCGCTGCGGATCGACCGGGCCGGTGTCTGGCGTTCCACCCCGTTGCGGCGTGGCCTGGCCACCCTGATCGCCGCCCCCGGCCTGGCCGCGGCGGCCGCCGGCCTGGACTGGTCACTCGCCGCACTGCTGCCCGGGTTGGTGGCGTCCGGAGCGGGCCTGCTGTTCGGCGTGAACGCGCTCAGCCTGGACGGGTCCGGGGCGGTCTGGCGGGAGAGCCTGCCCGGGACGGCACGCACCGTGCTGCTCGCCCGGCTTGTTGTGGTCACCGAGGTCTGCCTGGCCTCGGCGCTGCTCGCGGCGGTGATCGGCGCGGTCCGGGCGCCGAACCCGCCGTCCGGTGCGGCGGTGATTGCGGTCCTCGGTGCGGTGATCGCGACCACCGCGCAGGTGGTCGGGCGCTGCGCGGGCTGGTCGGTGAACCGGCCGTACGCGGCGACGCTGCGCGATGCCCGGGACCAGCCCGCACCGCCGACCGCGATGGCCGGATACTCAGCTCGGTTGGCGATCAGCACCACCTGCACCGGCTTGCTGTTCTCGACCTGTGCCCGGTACGACCTCGCGGTGGTCGCGATGACCGCCACGATCGCGATCACCGCTCTCGGGCTTCGCCGGGTGCTCGCCGCGCTGGAGCAATGGGACGACGGAACTCTCCGTAGTCGAGTGATCACAACTGTTGTCGGCTGACCGCTCGTCGCACATCAGCTTTCTCTCGAGCCCGACCTGTCAGAGTAGTCACTCATCTCGCCCGCCGTGGTGCAGACTGTGCGAGATCGGATGACTGCACAGGGTCAAAGGCAGGTATGGAGGAGGGCCGGGTGCTGGCAGTATCGTCGCGGCGCCGTCCGAATCAGGCGCAGGACCGCGGGTCAGTGGCGGTCGAGTTCGCCCTCCTGTTGCCGTTGTTGATGATGTTCCTGTTCGGGATCATCCAGTACGGCTACGGCCTGTTTCAGCTGCAGGCGATCACCTCGGCCGTCAGCGAGGCCACCCAGAAGGCAACCACCGGCATCACGAATTGCACCGTCTTCAAGGACACGGTGGAGTCCCTGGCCGAAGGCAACGGCTTGAATGCGGAAGACCTGACCCACGTGACGGTCCAGTGGCTGACCGAGACCGGATCTGCCACCTCGGCTCCCGACCCACTCGGCCTGGTCAAGGTGACGGTCACCTTCGCGCCGTTCAAGATCGGCATTCCGTTCGTGCCGTTCCCGGACACGATCACCCGCAGCCAGACCGGCACCGTGCAGAACATCATCTCGCTGAACCTGCCGGGGTGTGATGTTGCGCTGTAGAAGAGGTCGCGACCTCGGCGGCCCATCCACCACGGATGACGCCGGCGTAATCGCCATCGTCGTCGCGCTGTCAGTCTCGACGTTCATGCTCGGTTTCGCGGCGCTGGCCGTCGATCTCGGGTCTGCCTATGTCCGCAAGGCCGAACTGCAGTCCGTCGCCAACCGACTGGCCCTGGCCGGGGCCAAGGGGCTACCCACCGTCGTCCAACCCGAGGGCGCGATCGACCAGATCGACCAGGCGCTGTCGAACATCTGTCAGACGGATGCCGTCCCCGGCGTTTGCACCGTTGACAGCGACGGCAATGGCAGCGCGCCGAACCGAAGCTGGATGACGGACGGCGACCCGGCCAATGGTGAAGTCACCTTCTACTCCGACCCGGACGGCGACACCAAGTACAGCCTGACCGATCGGGTCACCGATCTTGCGCTCTCCAGTGTGGCGACCGCGCTCCGGGTGAAGCTCGCACCGTCCACGGTCGACTTCGGCCTGGCCGCGGCGATCGGCACCGATTCGGCGACGCTGACGAAGTCGGCCAGCGGCCGGGTCGGCACCCCGCTCGGGTCCGGGATCCTGCCGTTTGCGCTGCAACCGGGCGACCTGACCAACGGCCAGTTCTGCGTCCGTGATCCGGCGTTCCCGCTGAACCCCACCCCCGGCGCGCCCACCCCAGCGCCGCGCGCGGTGACGCTGACGTTCCCACCTGGCCCTGGCGGTGGCCCGCAGTACCCCGACGACGTCCCACCGGAGACCACCGGCCTGTTCATCGACATCAAACTCACCGCCCCGCCGTCCCGGCGTGGGAACCGACTGAGCGAGGTCAAATTTCACTTCACCAACAGCCCGGGCGCGGTGGACGGCCAGCCCGTGGGTCCGCCGGACGACAACGTCTACCGGGTTCCGCTGCCGTCCGGTGCGCCCGGCGAAACGGCACAGGTCTGGGCGACCGGCAGGGAACGATCTTTTCCGACGTCGATCAATTTCACTTCCGATACCGGCCTCATCCGGTACGACGGCGATCTGGCGCCAAGCGCCGATCTCTGCCAGCAGCCGAGCTCCGAACGCGGCTTTGTCCAGCTGGCCCGGCCAGGCAACAACACCGACCTGGAGAACCTGGAGCGGAACATCCGCTCCGGGCCGGCCGTCAACCTGTCCCCGGTGGACAGCCTGCTCGGGGCCGCCGGGGACATCCTGAACTGTGTCGCCACGGACTTCGCTCCGGCCACCACCTGCCTGTCGGTGCTCCCCGGAGAGGAGTTTGAGGACGCGCTCACCCTGGGAATGTTCAGCGCGGCCGGTAGCTCGCCGGGGCGGCTGATCGGCGACTGCGGGAACGGGACGATGCGGAGCGACCCGGCGTCCGGAATCGATGCCAGTCAGCTCTTCCGCAGTCCCGGATTCATCAACACCAGCAAGGGCGGGTCCGCGTCGGCGTTGAAGGACCGGCTGTCCGGGCTGAGCGGTCCCACCGCCGCCGACCCGGAGAACCAGGGCTGGGTAACTGCACACGTCCTGCAGTGCCCGCGGCTGGCGGTGATGCCGGTGATCGACCCGAATTCGTCGGTCGGCGGGAACGGCGGCAAGGAGATCACCGGGTTCACCTACGTCTGGATCGATGACGACGTCACGTCGTCGGGCCGTGGCCTGCACTGGACCCTTGGTCGGCTGGACTCGTTCCGGGGTTACGTCGTCGATCCGGGCTATCTGCCCGCCACCGTCGCGGGATCAAAGCTGATCGGCCCGTTCCTCGGCGGCAATATGCCCAAACAAGTCCAACTAATACCCGATTTGGGTGGAGCGGCGACATGATCGCTCCGATCCAGCCAGTCATCGAGAACGTCCCACACCGAAGCGACGGATACGCGAGAATGCGATCCGGTCGGCTTTGCGGTCAGCTGCCCCATCCGATTCGTTCCGGCCCAGGTTTGGATTTGTGCAGCGGCGCCCGTCGCGGCCCGCACTCTACGCACAGTAATGAGATGGGACAGGGATGGGACGACGAACACTCCTGCTGATCGCTTCGATCCTGATTGCGGCAGTGGGTACTGCACTGATCGGTCTGTACGTCCGGGGCGCCGACAACCGCGCGCAGAAGACCGAAGGCACCGTCTCCGCCCTGGTTGCGATCAAGACGATCCCGGCGGGGACAAAGCTGGACGACGCCGTGAAGTCGATGCATCTGGCACCGGTTCCGGCCAGGATGGCCGCGAACGGTTACCTGAATCCCAACGCCTTCGCCAAGATCCGTGAGGCCCAGAAGGGCAAAGTGGTCCAGGAGCCGATCAACACCGAGCAGGTCGTGCTGGGTTCGATGTTCGGCAGTGCCAGCGACGCCGCCACCACCGACATCACCAAGGGTCGCGGAGTTGCGGTTGAACTGACCGATCCCGGACGCGCCGCCGGCCTGCTCGCTCCCGGTTCCCACGTCAAGATCTACTTGATCCCCAAGAACGGCGAGAAGGATCTCGAGACCTTCCAGAATATTGATGTCCACCCGGATGGAACGATGATTCTGAGGCCGGTACTGAAGCTGCCGGTGATCCTCCCAGACGCATTGGTGATGCGGATCGGCAACAGTGCCAACACCTCTACCACCACTACCAAGACCGAAACCGGGACGCAGACGGACGACGTGCCGCGAACGATCGTCACGCTTGATGTGAACGATGCGGGCGCCGATGCGCTGGTCGCGGCTCAGGCCCTTGGCGAGCTGTACTTCGCCGTGATAGGTCCGAAATCCTGATGGCCGGCATGCCGATCTTCTGTGATCCCGACAAGGACACTGCCGAAGGCCTCCGCGAGGAGTCCGGCGGGATCGGGGTGGTGTTCACCGACCTCGGTTCGCTGCGGGATCATTTGATGGTCACGTTCGATGAGGACACCATCGTGCTGGGCACCCACATCAGCGACCACGAGGCGTTCGCCGTCGCCGACTACCT
>Ga0307513_10001018_pt1 | contig 40592 bp, 37 predicted proteins | sample 15_EM_MG_FD_202174 | JGI IMG/M metagenome (GOLD analysis project Ga0307513, IMG submission 202174) | Populus trichocarpa ectomycorrhiza microbial communities from riparian zone in the Pacific Northwest, United States - 15_EM | ecosystem: Host-associated > Plants > Roots > Unclassified | place...
TCGACATCATCCCCAACTCCGGCGCGGGCGTCCTGGCGGCCAGCGCCACCGAGGGCCTGCGCGAAGCGTGCCTGGACGCGCTGAAGCTCGACCGGCGACAGGTGCGGGCCTTCGCCGAGAAGTTCTCCTGGCGCGCCTGCGCCGAGGATTTCGTGAAGAACCTGCAGCCCTATCCGGAGCCGGAGAAGACCCGCTTCTGGCGTCGCCTACGCAGGCTCGCCCGGGTCCGGCGCAAGCGTCCGGAAGCGGCCTAGGCTCCAACCCAAACAGAAAAACGCCGCGGACCTTGCGGGCCGCGGCGCTGTCAGTTGAACCTCGCTAGGGGCTACGAGGCGGGGCGGGCCATGGGGGGAGCCTTGGCCGCAACTTCCTTTTGCGCGGCGTGCTGACCGGGGGGCAGCGCGATCAGGCCGCGTTGCGGCAGGTAGCCGCCCTTGCCGGAGGCGGCGTCCGAGACGAACTCGTTGACGTAGTCCTGCAGACCCTTGGTCACGCCGAGCTGGCCTTTCTTCACATAGATGAAGAGGGTCCGCGAAAGCGGATAGGAGCCGTCGGCGATGGCGCCGGGGGTCGGCTTGATGCCGTTGACCGAGGCGCCTTTGATCTTGTCGCCGTTCTCCTCGAGGTAGGAGTAGCCGAAGACGCCGAGCGAGCCCGGGGTCTTGGTCAGGGTGCCGACGATGGCGTTATCGTTCTCGCCGGCGTCGACCCAGCCGTCCTTGCGGAGCGGATCGGTGAGCTCCTTGAACTTCTTCTCGTTGTCCGAGCGGAGCGCGTCGGCGGTCGGGAACTTGCGCGCCCCGGCTTCGATGGCGAGCTCCACGAAGGCGTCACGGGTGCCGGAGGTCGGCGGCGGGCCGTAGACCAGGATATTGTTGCCGGGCAGCCCGGCGCCGATCTCATCCCAGGTCTTGTAGGGGTTGGCGACGAACTTGCCCTGGCGCAGGACATTCGACGCCAGGCCAAGGTAGAGATACTCGGTCTTGAAGGCGTAGTCCGGGCCATCCTTGTCCGTGGCCACGACGATGCCGTCGAAGCCGATCTTGATCTGGATGATGTCCTTGACGCCCTTGGAGGCGCAGGCGTCGAATTCCGACTTCTTCATCGGTCGCGAGGCGTTGGCGATATCCGGGAAGCCGTCGCCCATGCCGCTGCAGAACAGCTTGATGCCGCCGCCGGTGCCGAGGCTTTCGATCTTTGGCGGCTTGGACGAGGTCTTGCGAGCGAACTGCTCGGCCACGCGGGTGGCGAACGGGAACACGGTGGAGGAGCCCGCGCCCCAGACGTAGTCGCGGGCGGCGTTGGCGGCGGTGGCCGGGAGGAGGAGTGCTGCGACGGCCGCGCAGCCCAGAAGCGTTTTCATGTCAGGTGGTCTCCGAAGGGCGCGCGGGATCAGAAGTCGAGCTGAACGCGCATCTGGAATTGCTTGATGTCGACGTCGCGATTGAGGCCGGGGTTTTCCGACTTGGCGTCGGTGTAGTTGGCCTGCACGCGGACGTAGGCGGTGGGGTAGTAGTTGGCCCCCAGCGTCCAGCCTTCGTACTTGCCGGCGTCCTGGCTGAGCGTGCGGCCCACGGCGGTGGTGGCCGAGGAGAAGGCGTCGGTCAGGTCGGCGTAGTCGTAGCGGACCAGCAGCTCGACGCCGCCCATGCCGCCGCCCGTGATCGGGTTGAGGATCTTCGGCCGGCCGAACTCGCCCTTGGTGGCGTCGTAGTTGCGCTGCTCGCCGGTGGGCCAGAAGCTGACGTAGGCGTAGCCGGTCTTCACGTCCGGATCGCCGCCGGGCGCGACAGTGTTCAGCCGCTCGACGTTGATGACTGCGTACTCGCCCTGGACCGAGAACGGACCATGGAGGAAGGCGCCTTCGAAACCGATCGTCTTGTCGATGTTGCCGATGCTGCCGGTGGTGAAGTACTGGCCCGAGTTGCCATAGTTCGTGCTCGGACGGCCGCGATAGGCGAACGCGCCCTCGTCGCCGTGGTTGCGGTAGCGCGCCCAGACACCCAGGTGCAGCTTGTCGGTATCGGTCAGGATCGGAGCGAAGGTCGCCCGGCCCGTCCAGCCCACACGTTCGCTCGAGCCGGGGTTCGCCGCCGTGGTGTTGTTCACGTCCGCCGAGTTGATGCTGTCACCCTGGAAGGCGCCGGTGACGGTCCAGTTGAAGCCGTTCACCTTGGCCACGGCGGAGAGCACGTAGCTGTCCGGGCCGAGGTCGCCGTACGGGCCGCGGTCCATGAACGAGATGAAGCGGGTCGAGGTCAGGTTCTCGAGGCCGGCGGCCTTGATGTTGCCGACCATCAGCGAGGTGAACTCGTTGGGCTTGTATTCGATGACCACGTCGTCCCAGGCCCAGGCCCCACCGTTCACGGCGCCGCCCTCGGCCTTGTAGGCGAGGTAGTTGTTGAGCTTGCCTTCGATGCCCAGGAAGGCCTGGCGACCGCGGACGTTGGAGGTCGAGTAGTCGGGCAGCGCACCCTGGCGCTTGATGTCCTGATAGACGTAGTCGATCAGGATCCGGCCACGGACCTTGAATTGGACGTCGTCGTTGGTCCACTGCGGCGCGCCCTTCCAGGCGGTCGTGGTGTCCTGCGCGTGGGCGGCGGTTGCACCCATGGCCAGGGCGAGCATGACGCCCGTCCCGGCCCCGCTGAGCAGCGAGGTCTTCATTTTCATTGTAGGTCCTTGTCCCGAATATCCCCTGGCCCGCGTAGGGCCTGGGCGTCGGCTTACCGTCGCCGCGTGACAGTCAGGACAAGGATCAAAGACTCTGACGCGTCGATTTTGCGAAGCTACTGTGACGCTTCCAACGCGTGGACCTGCAAGCCGACGCGCGCTGCATTTTTGGCTGGTCGCTCTTCCTGGCCTGCGACGTGACCTCGCCGCGAAACGCTTACAGCAGTCGGCTGCGCATCGCCTGGGAGAGCAGGTCGATCAGGGTGACGGCGACGATGATCACGATCACGATGGCCGAAAGCTTTTGGTAGTCGAAGGCGTTCAGGGTCTCGAACAGAAGCTGGCCGATCCCGCCGGCGCCGATCAGGCCCAGCACCGTGGCGGACCGGGAATTGGATTCGAAACGGTAGAGCGCATAGGAGGTCCAGAGCGGACCGACCTGCGGGATCACGCCCCAGACGACTTCCTGCATCCGGTTGGCGCCGGTCGCGCGCACGCCTTCCACCGGCCCCTTGTCGATGGACTCCACGGCCTCCGAAAACAGCTTGGCGAGGACGCCGCCGGTGTTGAGCGCCAGCGCCATGACGCCCGCAAACGGCCCCAGGCCCACGGCCACGATAAACAGGGTTCCCACCACCAGGTCGGGGATCGAACGCAGCAGGTTCATCAAGAGGCGCATCGGCTGCTGCAGCCAGACCGGCGAGACGTTGCGCGAACAGGCCAGGCCGAAGGGGATGGCGATCAGCACCGCCAGGGTGGTGCCCCACATGGCGATCTGGATGGTGAGCCACATCTGGGCGACGTAGAGCCGCCATTGCGAAAAGTCGGGCTTCAGGAACTCCTTGCCGAACTGGCGCATGTTCTCGGAGTTGGCGAACAGCCGGGGCAGGTGGCCCATGTCCACCGGCTTGAAGGCGATCATCAGGATAAGGATCACTCCGCCCCACACCAGGATGTCGGGCGCGCGCTGCGCAAGCGAGCGCTGCGGCGGAAGCGGAATCTCCGTCGGCGTAACGGTCATCAGACGTCCGGCTCCACGGCGCGCTTCTGGGCGGCGGCGGCCCGGATCTTGTCGAAATCAGCCTGGGCCTTGGCGATGCGGGCGGCGTCGCCGGAATGGCGGGCTTCCGAGAGGGTTTCGGAGGCCTCCATTTCGCGGACCGGGTCGAGGTAGCTGTCGTCGGCGGGCCGGAACCCGCCGTAGGTCAGGCCCTTCAGCACCTCGCGCTGCTTGTCTGCGGCCGGGCCCGTGCCCGTGCCATAGGTGAGGAAGAACTGGCGCATCTTCTCCTTGATCGCCGGATCCAGGTCCTTGCGGGCCACGATCGAGCTTTCCGGCAGCGGCGGCGAGGTCCAGATCACCTCGACGTTCTTGGCCAGGTCAGGTCGCTGGCGATTGAAGAACAGGATGCCCACGGAATTGTTCGTGGCCACGTCCAGCACGCCGTTGGCGACCGAGAAGGTGTTGGCCTGGTGGCTGGCCGAACGGACCGCCTTGAAGCACTTCGCGGGTTCGATGTTCTTGGGCGTGAACAGATAGGCCATGGGCGCCAGCGTGCCTGACGTCGACTTGGCGTCGCCAAGGCCGAAGGAGTATTTCTTGCCGCAAGCCAGCACCTTGTCGAGGGTGATGCCGCTGCCCTTCTTGACGATCAGGACCGAGGTGTAGGTGTCCTCGCCGCCGGCCTGGATCACGCGACCCAGCACCTGGGCGTCAGCGCGGTTCACCGCCTCCAGCGCCGGCAGAGCCGAGAACCAGCCGACCTGCACCTGGTTGAAGCGCATCGCCTCGATCAGGGAGGTGTAATTGGTGGCGAAGTAAGGCTTCACCTTCACCCCGATCTGCGCCGACATGTCGTCCAGTAGCGGGGTCCAGAGCGGGGCCATCGAGGACTCGTTCTCGGCCGAGAGGATCGAGAAGACGATCTCCTTGGGCTTGGCGTCGGCGGCCGGCTTCTTGTCTCCGTTTCCGCACGCGCCCAGCGCCAGGAAGGCGGCGAGGCTCGCGCCCATGAGGATGCCGCGGCGGATCATTTGGGAGCTCCTTCCCAGAAGACGTCTTCGAATTCCGGACCGTAGATGTCGATCAGCTGCTTGTTCTCGAGGCCGGAGGCCGGCCCGTCGTAGACGATCTTGCCGGCCTTCAACGCCACGACGCGTTCGCAGTAGCGCAAGGCGTAGTCGACCTGGTGCAGGGTGACGACCACCGTCAGGCCATCCTGCTTGTTGAGGTCGCGCAGGCTCTCCATCACCTTTCGCGCCGCGACCGGGTCGAGCGAGGCGACCGGCTCGTCGGCGAGGATGATCTTCGCCTTCTGGACCAGGGCGCGGGCGATGGCGCCGCGTTGCTGCTGGCCGCCGGACAGGGTGTTGGCGCGCTGCGCGGCATAGTCGGCGACGCCCACCCGGGCCAGCGCCGTCATCGCCGCCAGCTTGGTCTCTTCCGGCCAGAGGCCCAGGAAGCCGCGCCAGGCGTCGATCCGGCCCAGCGACCCCAGCGCCACATTGGTGAAGAGGGAAAGCCGGCCGACCAGATTGAACTGCTGGAAGATGAAGCCGATCCTCGTGCGGGTCTTGCGCACGCCGCCGCTGATCCGGCCGTTCTCCTGCACCGGCCCATCGAAGGCCTGGATAACGCCCGGACCGGAGTCGATGGTCTGCAGGCCGCTGATCGAGCGGAGCAGGGTGGACTTGCCCGAACCCGAAGGTCCGATCAGCGCGATCATCTCGCCCTTGCGGACGTCGATGGACACGGAATCCAGCGCCCGGCGGGCGCCGAAGCTCTTGGAAACGTTCCGTATGGACAGAACGGCGGCGTCAGGCATGGACGGCGAAGGATCCCCGAAAAAGCGCGCGCAAGGCGGCGGCGAACATCTGGGCCTTGCTCCAGCTTCATGGCACGCCCGCCCGCGTTCGGTCTAGCGCGGCGCAGTTGCACGGGGCCTCTGTGGATAGAAGTCTTTACATCGCGGTCAGTAAGCCCTATTTCGCACGGCTCCGGCGGACCCGAGTCCTCTGCTAACGCCGGATTGGGTTCAACTATCCGTTGGGGGTTACGTGAATTGCACACGTATCATACGCCCCTGGACCTGGTCCGAGATCGCTCGCCGGAACGTCCCGTCGCCCTTGCGCGACCGGACGCGGTAGCGACAGCGGCTCGCTGGTTCCAGGACAAGTTTAAAGGCGACGTCTTCTACGCTGTTAAGGCGAACCCTTCGCCGTGGGTGATCGAAACCCTCGCGGCAAACGGTGTGACGTCCTTCGATGTGGCCTCGATCCCCGAGATCGAGCTGGTCGCGCAGTTCGCGCCAGGCTCGCGCATGGCTTTCATGCACCCGGTGAAGAGCCGCCGCGCCATCGCGACCGCCTATCATGACCACGGCGTGAAGACCTTCGCGCTCGACACCCATGAAGAGCTCGCGAAGATCCTCGATGCGACCGACGGCGCCGCCGACCTGACCCTGATCGTCCGCCTCGCCGTCTCGGCGGAAGGCGCGGCCTATTCGCTGTCCGGCAAGTTCGGCGTCGAGACCCACGAGGCCTCGGCTCTCCTGCTGGCCACGCGTCGGGCCACCAAGGGCCGCATGGGCGTCTCCTTCCACGTGGGCAGCCAATGCATGCGGCCGACCGCCTTCCAGGCGGCCATGGCCCAGGCCAACCGAGCCATCGTGCGGGCCGGCGTGCTGGTCGACATCGTCGACGTGGGCGGCGGCTTCCCCTCGGTCTATCCGGGCATGATGCCGCCGGAGATGGCCGACTACATCGACTCGATCGACCGCGGCTTCGCCGAGATGTCGGTCCACGAGGACACCGAGCTGTGGTGCGAGCCCGGCCGGGCCCTGGTGGCCGAGGCCTCCTCGATCCTCACGAAGGTCGAACTGAAGAAGGGCGACGCGCTCTATCTGAACGACGGCAGCTACGGCAGCCTGTTCGACGCCGCGCACGCCAAGTGGCCGTTTCCGGTGAAGCTGTTCCGCAACGAGGACGGCGTGGCTACGGAAGTCGAAGGCGCCCTGCGGCCCTTTCGCTTCTACGGGCCGACCTGCGACAGCCTCGACCACATGCCTGGCCCGTTCTGGTTGCCCGACGACATCCGTGAAGGCGACTACATCGAGATCGGCATGCTGGGCGCCTATGGCGTCGCCATGAACACCCGCTTCAACGGTTACGGCGACGCCGAGACCGTGGTCGTGGAGGACGCCCCGATGGCCTCGATGTTCGGGCTGGCCGGCCGCAACATCCGCCTGCCGCGCGAGCAGCAGGAGGACGAGCGCAAGGTCGTGCGCCTGTCGCGCCCCAAGGGCCGCGCCGGCAAGAGCCGTCGCAAGCGGTAACAACCGACACGCTTCAGGTGTTTAAAGGCACGGCCGGTCGCTCCGTCCCGGTCGTGCTTTTCCTATGGACGGGCGCTCAAACTCCGAAGGACACGAGAGAATGAACGCTGACGTTCAGAAGACCAACCGCAAGGCCGAACTGCTGGCCAACACCGTCGAGCACGTGGCGATCGACCAATACGACGCCCGGCCGATCATCGACGCCATGCGCAAGATGAGCTTCACCAGCCGCGACACCGCCCGCGCCGCCGACATCCTGTCGATGTCGCTGGAAGACGCCGGCTGCTCCACCTGGCTGACACTCGCCGGCTCCACCTCCGCCGGCGGCTGCATGCACATCTACCGCGACATGGTGAAGTACGGGATGATCGACGTGATCGTCGCCACCGGCGCCTCGATCGTCGACATGGATTTCTTCGAGGCCCTGGGCTTCAAGCATTACCAGGCGCAATCCAACGTCGACGACCGCGACCTGCGCGACCTCTACATCGACCGCATCTACGACACCTACATCGACGAGGAAGAGCTCCAGAACTGCGACGGGACGATCTATGCCCTGTGCGAGAGGCTGGAGCCGCGGCCCTATTCGAGCCGCGAGTTCATCCACGAGATGGGCAAGTGGCTGGCGGCCGGCAACGCCAAGAAGCCGGGCTCGCTGGTCGAGACCGCCTACCACGAGGGCGTGCCGATCTTCTGCCCGGCGTTTGTGGACAGCTCGGCCGGCTTTGGCCTTGTGAAACACCAGGTGGAGCGGATGAAGGCGGGCAAGCCCTACCTGACCATCGACGCCGTGGCGGACTTCCGTGAACTGACCGACATCAAGCTGGCGGCAGGCACCACCGGCCTCTTCATGGTCGGCGGCGGCGTTCCGAAGAACTTCGCCCAGGACACCGTCGTCTGCGCCGAAATCCTCGGCCATGAGGCGGAGATGCACAAGTACGCGGTGCAGATCACCGTCGCCGACGTGCGCGACGGCGCCTGCTCGTCCTCGACGCTCAAGGAGGCGTGCTCCTGGGGCAAGGTGGACGTCACCTGGGAACAGATGGTGTTCGCCGAAGCCACGACGGTGGTGCCGCTGATCGCCTCGGACGCCTGGCACCGCGGATCGCACAAGGCCCGCACCAAGCGCCGCTGGGCCAAGCTGTTCGACAAGGCCGCCTGAGCCAAGAGAAATGGCCGCCGCCGGGGGATCGGCGACGGCCATTTCGACGTCGGGAAGGACGTCTCGACGCTACTCGCAGTAGATGCGCACCTTGGCGTCCAGGGCGTCCACATCGACGCTGAAGTCCTCGAGATGGCCGATGAGGTCCTCGAGATTCTCGGGCTTCAACTGGCCGATGTCGAAGGACACGCCGTTCTTGGCGAGTTCGGCGTTGACCTGATCGCGCGCCGCCGGCGGGATCAGGCTGGTCAGGCGTACGCCGGCCCGCAGCAACGCCATGGGCACGCGGATGTTGACCTTGGTCGGCCCCTCATCGGCGTCGGCCGCGTCCACCGACACCCGCAGGTATTTCGGCGGCGACCTGTTGTGGCCGGCGGTCGCGCTCTCGAACGGGCGCGGCGCCGACCCGTTGCGTTCCATGGCCAAGAGGAGGCGTTCGGCCTCGTCGGGACTGATCTTTCCATCGGCCAGCATCTGCAGGACGGAGCGGCGGTCGTCGTTCATGGCTGTGGTCTCCTAGACGATCTTGAGGCGCACGATGGCGTCATGGGTCCGCACGTCGATGTCCGTGCCCCCGAGCGCCAGCAGGAAGGCGCCGCCGGCCAGGACGGTCGCCAGCGGGCTCAGGCGCCACGGCCTGGGCACGACGTAGAGGAACGGGCTCAGCAGCAGGGCGAAGGGCGCGAGCAGCAGGAAGAGCGCGGTCAGCGGCAACCAGAGCCGGACCACCGTGGGCCGCCGCATGGGGCGGGCGACGGGTCGGTCAGCGGTTCGCACCGCCTCGATGACCTCGCCGAAACGGCGGACGGCGGGCGGAAAGGCGTTCATCTGCGTCCCTCCAGATCGGAAATGGCCTGGTCGGCGGTGATCTCGCCGCGCGCCAGGCGCTCCAGCACTTCGCCACGCCCGGGCTGCGGATCGGTTTCCACGAACTCCAGGCTGGCGGCGATGCGGTTCAGGCGCGCTTTCACGGTCGGGTAGGAAACGCCGAACACCTGCTCCATCTCCTTGATCGAGCCGTGGCTGCGCACGAAGGCGGCCACGAACACCTGATCCTCGGCGGAGAGCTGGGCGAGCCTGGGCAGCTCGAAGGCGCCTTCGATGGCCACGTCCTGCTCGGTGAGGCGGACCCGCTCGACCACCATCGGTCGCCCGCGGGTCAGCTCGCTCAACGCCTGCCAGTCTTGGGTTTTCATCGATCTCATGACTCCACAATTCATTTTCTTAAGTTGCGAGTCAAGTTTTTCAATTTTGAGCGCGACATTCGGGAAATTTGCCTGTCCGGCGCCATTGAAACCGTCATGCGGCTCTGCCAACACCGGGCGCAGCAGAGGGAGACGAGAATGGTTTGGAGAGTGGTGGCGATCGCCGCGGCGGCGGCCATGATCGGAGCAGCGCCGGCGACGAAGACAGCGCCCAAGGCCTTGCCGGCCGCCCCGCAGCCCTACCTCGGCGCCTCAGCCCCCGACACCTACAAGATCCTGCCGCCCGCCCCCGTGCCCGGGACTACCCGCTATGAGGCCGACCGCACGATCTTCCTGCAGACCCGCAAGCTGAAGGACACGCCACGCTGGGCGATGGCCCAGGGTGACGTCAACTCGGCGGGAATCATCAAAGGCATGAGCTGTGCGGTCGGCGTCGAGCTCACGCCGCAGAACGCGCCCAAGACCACGGCCCTCATCTTCCGCGCCGCCCGCGATGTGAGCACCGCGACCAATCACCCCAAGGACATCTACAAGCGCCAGCGGCCCTACCTGATCGACGAGGGCCCGATCTGTGTCGACAAGACCGACGACCTGGCCAACAGCCCTGACTATCCCTCAGGCCACAACACCTGGGGCTGGACGGTCGGCCTGATCCTGGCCGAGCTGGCGCCGGATCGGGCGACCGAGATCCTGTCGCGGGCAAAGGCGTTCGGCGAAAGCCGGCTGGTCTGCGGCGTGCACAACCTCAGCGCCGTCGAGGCGGGACGGATGAACGGCTCCATCGTGGTGGCCGGGCTCCATGGCTCCGCGGAATTCCGCAAGGACATGGACGTCGCCCGCAAGGAAGTCGCCGCCGCCCGAAGAGCCGGCCCTGCGCCGGACCTGGCGACGTGCGCCAAGGAAGCGGAGCTGGTGGCGAGGTCGCCGTACTAGCTAGATCCCCGCGTACCACTCGTAGCCGCGGTCCTCCCAGAAGCCGCCATTGCCGCGACCGATCTGGCTGTAGTCCGCTACGGCTTCCACGCGCATGACGTACTTGGCGTGCTTGTAGCCGAGCTGTCGCTCGACCCGCAGCCGGACGGGCGCCCCGTGCGGCACGGGCAGAGGGCGGTCGTTCATGTCGTAGGCGAGGATGGTCTGCGGGTGGTAGGCGTCGATCAGATCGAGGCTCTCATAGTACTGGCCGGAGCCGTCCAGCGTCTGCTCCAGAGTGTCGGCGCAATGGAAGACGATATAGCGCGCGTTCTTCTTCAGTCCCGCCTTGTCGAGCAACGGCCCCAGCCGGGCGCCGGTCCACTTGCCGATGGAGGACCAGCCCTCCACGCAGTCGTGGCGGGTGATCTGGGTGCGCGACGGCTCGGCGCGCAGGTCGGCCAAGCTCAACGCCAGCGGCCGTTCGACAAGGCCGTCAACCACCAGCCGGTAGTCTGCGAACCCCGCCGCCAGATGCGCTGCGTAGTCCTCGTCGCTCGGGTTGAGCGTGCCATTGGGTTTGAAGTCCGGCGAGATATCGGCCGGCGCGTACTCGCGAGCCAGGGCCTTGCGGTCGACGACCAGGCGCTGGGCGTGACGGGTCAGGTCCTCGGCGCGCGCGAGCACCTTCAGGGTCTTGGGGTCGGTCGTGAACTTGTCGCAGGCGGCGAGCCAGAGGCCGCCCAGGGAGGCGCCGGCCACTTTCAGCCAGCCCCGACGATCGGTCGTCGTCATTGGCGGTCTCCTTCGACTTCAATCGCGTAGCGGCCGGTGATCATCGAGCGGATGTTGTTCCAGACCCCCGAGACCAGCACCATCACCAGGTGGACGATGATGAAGATCACCACCAGCGAGGCGGTGATGAAGTGGATGGTGCGGGCCGACTGACGGCCGCCGAACAGGTCGAGCAACCACGGCGCTGCGGCGTCAAAGCCCGGCGACATGGTCAGGCCCGTCCCGACCATCAGCGGCAGCAGCAGCGCCGCCGCCACGAGGTAAGCGCCCTTCTGCAGGATGTTGTAGCGGCGCGCCTCCTCGCCTTTCGGGAACCTGAGCTTCGCGTGGGTGACGATCTCATGCCAGACGTTGCGGGGGGCGAGGTCGGCCCTGGTCGGCGCCAGGTCCTTGCGGGCATGGCCGTTCAACAGGCTCATCACCCAGTAGACGACCCCATTGATCACGAAGAGCCAGGCGAAGAAGAAATGCCAGCGACGGCCGTCGGCGAGGTCGCGGTAGCTGGGAATGGTCGCCCAGGCCGGGAAGCCCCGCGCTTCCTGCATGCCGGGCTTGCCCGACCAGCCGAAAAGGCCGGTCGTCTCGATCTTCAGGGACCCGATCTTGGTCACCCCGACCGTCTCGTCGCCCTTCTGCTGGGCGGTCATCGAGACCCACGGTTCCGCGAAATGAGACTTCTGCCCCCAGTAGAGCGCCGGGTGGGCGTTGAAGATCTGCAGACCGCTCAGGATGAGGAGGCTGACCGCCAGGACATTGATCCAGTGCGTCAGGCGGGTGACCGCGGCGTGCCGGTAGACCAGCACCTTTTCGGCCTTGGCCATGTCGTTCGCATCTCCCCTGCGGCGCGGCCGAAGTTTGCCACGAACGCCATTCGCACGCGAGCCGGCCCAGGTTACCGCCGCACGCGCCCGTCCGACTCGGGAACACTCACGCCTCGACGGCGCTTCGTAGTTCGAGACCGGAGGAGGCCGCCATGGTCGGCGAACGCAAGAGTGGATCGGAACCCTAGCCCGCCGTGCGGCAGGACGACGGCATCGAGCGGGCCGACAGCGTCGAATCGACGACCGGCGAGCGCCGCAGCTTTGCGCCTGGCAGGGAAGCGTCACCGATCGACGAAAGCTGGCTGGGCCCCCGCGGCGATCCTGCCGAAGGCAAGCGCTAGGCGCGACGCAGCCTCGCCCCTAAGCTCGCCGATGCAACCGGGGAGCTAGGCGTTGGGCGAGGGCGTGGAGGTCTGGAGAGGCAGCGTCGCCACCTGGGAGTGCGACGCCATGGGCCACCTCAACGTCGGCTTCTATGTCGCCAAGTCGATGGAGGGCCTGATCGGGCTGGCGGCCGAACTCGGCATGCCAGGCGCCTTCTCGCCCGACGCGCTCTCCACCCTGATGGTCCGCGAGCAGCACATCCGTTTCATCCAGGAAGCCCGGCCTGGCGCGCCGCTGCACATGATCGGCGGCGTGGTCGAGTGGGGGGAGACGGACGCGCGTCTCGTACTCCTGCTGCGCCACCGCACCGGTGAGATCGCAGCGGTATTCCAGACCCTGGTCAGCCACGCCACGGCCCAGGAGGCCCGCGCCTTTCCATGGCCCGCTCGCATGTGCGAGCGCGCGCTGGCGCTGACGATGGAGATTCCCGCCGAGGCCCGGCCCCGCAGCATCGGCCTCGATCCGGCGGAGAGCCAGGCCAGCCTGGAGCGCGCCGTGGATCTCGGCCTCAAGCGGACGGCGCTGGGCGCGGTGCGGCCCGCCGACTGCGACGCCTTCGGCCGGATGCGCACCGAGCTGATGATGGCCCGCATCTCCGACGGCATCCCGCACCTCTTCGAGGGGACCCGCCCGGGCGCGCAGGAGAATGGGACGCGGACCGGCGGCGCAGCCCTGGAATACCGGCTGATCCACCTGGCCTGGCCGCGCGCCGGCGACCGCGTTGAGCTGCGCTCAGGATCGGCGGGCGGCGACGCGCGCTTCCGCAAGCTTATCCACTGGCTGCTGGATCCTGCGACCGGCCGGCCCTGGGGCGTAGCCGAGGCCATCGCCGTCTCCTTCGACCTGGAGACCCGAAAGCTGATCACCCTGACCGACGAGGCGCTCGCCCAGGCCAACGCCCAGGTGGTTCCGGGGCTGACGCTTTAGAGCTGCGCCACACCCAGGAGGGTCGACTGCACCAGGTCCGGCCGCTCCATAGGCAGGAAGTGGGAGGTTCCCGGAACGGTCTCGATCCCGATCCGCCCGGTCGCCGCGAGCTCCGCCTCGATGCCTTCCAGCCGGAAGGTCGACCCCACCTCGGCCCGCAGGATGCGAATGGGGCCCCGGCTCTCACGAAAGGCCGCCCAGGCATCGTAGTTGTGGGTGCGGAAGTTGGAGGCCTCCCAGGCCGGCGCGCAGGTCAGGCTCACCTCCCCCGTCTCGGTCTCCCGGAAACCGGCCTCCACATAGTCGGCGAGCTGTTCCGGGCTCCAGGTCCTGAAGGCGCCTTTGCCGGTGTAGGCCGCGACGACGGCGGCCTTGCTCGGAAAGGTCGCGCGGCGGCGCTCGGCGCCGGCGGCAAGGGGATTGTCGTGCAGGGTCTCGGCGTCGGGCGTCATCACCACAGGATCGAAGAGAGCGAGCGCCTTCACTCGACCTGGCTCCGCCGCTGCGGCCAGGAGGCTCGAGGTTCCGCCCATGGAATGGCCGGCCAGCACCACCGGCCCCTCGGCGACAGCGGCCATCAGGGCCAGCAGATCGTCGCGGAACTGCGGCCACCCCTCGCGGCCCTCGATCGTTGCAGGCAGGGTGGTCGCGCCGTGCCCGCGCAGGTCGACGGCTAGGATACGAAGACCGCGCGCCAGAGGGCTCAAGATGCTGCGGTAGGTGCGCCCGTTGAAGCCGTTGGCGTGGGAGAAGATCACGTCCACCGGCCGGTTCGCCGGTCCCAAGTCGAGCGCCGCCATGGCCCCGCCGCGACTCGGCAGATCGATCATCCGCGTCTGCGGCAGCTGGTCGCTCGTGGCGTTCATTGGGGCTCCCCTCACCCCATATAGCCGGGGAAGCCCCGAGGAGAAGACATGAAGCTCGCCACCATCGGCTATGAAAGCGCCACCCAGGCCGACGTGATCGACCGGCTGAAGACCGCAGGCGTCGAGGTGCTGATCGACGTGCGCGCCGTCGCGGCCTCGCGGCGGGCGGGCTTTTCCAAGACCCTGCTGGCGGCGAGCCTGAACGAAGCCGGCATCGGCTATGTGCATCTGCGCCAGCTCGGCACGCCGAAGCCCGGCCGCGACGCCGCGCGCAAGGGCCGCATCGCCGAGATGCACGCCATCTTCGAGGACCACATGGCCGAGCCCGCCGCGCAGCTGGAGCTCGCCAAGGCCACCGAGATCGCCCGGGAAAAGAAGACCGCCCTGCTCTGCTACGAAGCCGACCACGCCGCTTGCCACCGCGCCATCCTGGCAAACCGGATCCGCGACGAACTGGGGTGCGAGATCGAACCACTCTGACGCCATGCTCCCTTAGGGGGAGCTGTCAGCGTAGCTGACTGAGGGGGTAGGATCGTCGGCCGCTAGACTTCCATCTCGGCGTCGGTGAGGTCGGCGCCGGCCAGGTGGGCGCCGGTCATATCGGCCTCGAGGAAGCGGGCGCGGACGGCATGGGCTCCACGCAGATCGGCGTTGCGCAGTGTGGCGCGGGTGAAGTCGGTGCGCACGAACCGGCCCTCGGCGATGGTCAGCGGGCCGAGCTTGGCGCCGCGCAGGTCGGCGCGGATGAACTGGGCGCCGGCGAGCTTGGCGCCGCGGAAGTCGGCGTCCCGCAGGTCGCAACCGCGGAAATCACAGCCGGAGAGATCGGAGCCCTGCAGATGCGCGCCCTGCAAATCGAGGCCGAACAGGATCGATCCCGGCGCGACGAGGCCGGTGAGACGCCGGCCGTTCAAGGTCTTCATCGGCCGGAAATCGACCGCCCTCATGGCGGTCACCCGACCGCGCTGGCCGTTTGAATCGCAATAGGCCTCGTGCTCGGCCAGGACCTCGCCCAGCGGGCGGTCGTCGACGAAGAACACCGCCGGCGGCGAACGCAGCACGTCCGAGAGGTCGACATTGTCGAGCCGGGCATGATCGAGGTTGGCCCCCGAGATCACCGCGCGTTTCATGGAGGCGCCCGTCAGATCGGCGCCCGCCAGATCCGCATCGGTCATGTCGGCGCCGTCGAGCACGGCCCGCGTCAGCTTGGCGCCGGCCATCATGGCCCCGGACAGGTTGGCGTCGGTGAAGTCGCTGGCCATGGCCACGGCCCCGGCCATCTGCGCGCCCGAGAGGTTGGCGCCCGTGAGCACGGCGTAGTTCAGTTCCCCGGCGCGTTGCTCGTGGCGGATGATGCGGAAGCCGTCGAGCTTATCCTGCAGGGCGATGCGGCCTTCGCGAAGGTCGCAGCCGGGCAGTTCGGCGTTGGCGAGGTTGGCGCCGCGAAGGCAGGCCCCGCGAAGGTCGGCGCGCTTGAGGTTGGCGCGGCGGAGGTCGGCTTCGCGCAGGTCGGCGCCGAAGAGGATGGCGCCGGCGAGGTTGGCGCGCGCCAGGGACGCCCCGGTGAAATTGGCGCCGGCGAAATCGGCCTCGCGCAGGTCGACGCCTTCCAACGCACAGTTGGAAAGGTCGGCATAGGTGAGGCTGAGGCGGCGGCCGCCGGAACGGCCCGCGATATAGCGCTGATGCGCCTCGACTGCCTCGCGCAGGGTCTTGGCGTCGAGCGGCGTGTGATGGGGTTGAGCTTTGGCGGACATCTCGGACCTTTGAGCCGCCATACTGAGGGGCGCGGCTTAAGGAACGGTTGAACGCCCTATCCGAGCGCTACGCGCTAAAACCACCCACGCTTGCGGAACCAGACGACCGGCACGACGGCCGAGATCACCATCAGGCCCAGCGCCGCGGGATAGCCGAGCAGCCAGCTCAGCTCGGGCATGTGGTGGAAGTTCATGCCGTAGATCGAGGCGACCAAGGTCGGCGGCATGAAGATCACCGCCATCACCGAGAAGATCTTGATGGTGCCGTTCTGCTCGATGTTGATCAGGCCCAGGGCCGCGTCGAGCAGGAAGGCGATGTGGCTGGATTCGAAGCTGGCGTGCTCGGCCAGCGACTGGGCGTCGCTCTGCAACGACTTCAGGTGCGCTGCGCAGTCCGGGTCGATGGCGATCTCGGGAGCCAGCGCCGCGAACGACAGCATGCGCGCGAGACTGCCGAGGCTGGTGCGGGTGAGTGAGGTGACCGACTGCGCTCTGGCGAGGTCGGCGAGGAGATTCCCGAAGCGCTTGCCCTTCTCCCGCTTGAAGATCGCGACCGAGGCGGTCTGCACCGCCGCGCCCTGGGTTTCCAGGATCTCGGCCAGGCGCTCGACCACCGCGTCCAACAGACCGAAGAGCGCGGACGTTCCGCTGGCGAGGCCCGCCTGCGGCGCGCGGATCGAAAAGACGCTGAAGGCGCGCAGATCCTCATAGCGGATCGTGACCAAGAGCCCCTTCGCGAGGACGAACGTGACCGGAACGCTGATCGGACCTACCTCCGACTTTGAAATCAGCGTCGAGGTCATGAACGTCGCGCCATCCTCCTGGTAGAGGCGGCTCGAGGGTTCGATCTGGGCCATCTCTTCGCGGGTGGGCAGGTCGACGCCGAGCGCAGCCTCCACCGCCAGCTCTTCCTCGCGGGTGGGTTCGACCATGTCGAGCCAAACCGCGTCCTCAGGCGGACGCCAGCCGGCGACAAGATTCTGCACGTCGAAGCCCGGCGCGCCGCGCCGCAGAAGATTGAGCATGCCGCACTCCGCTCGGGGCTCCTTACGTGGAACCGCCCGACGGAGCCGTCAATACGCCGCTCAGTTGGCTTGGTCGGGCTTGGCGTCGCTGCGGGTGGCGGCCGCGATCAGGGCGCCGATGCGGTCGGAGGCGTCGGCGGCCTGGGTCAGCATCGCCAGCGGACCGGCGCCCGGACGAACAGCCGAGGCGACCTGGTTGGCGGCCGATTGGGCCATGGCGATGGCGGTGTTCTCGGCGGTCGAGAAGCCGCTGGAGGCCAGGACCTTCGCCTTGGCGTCCGGATAGATGAAGCCCTCGGTCGAATAGGTCGAGCCGCCGAGGTCGCGATTGGGATCGTACCAGACCTTCACCTGGCTCCAGTCGCCGGCCGGCGAGACGTCGACCAGGGTCACGTCCTTCTCGACCTTGCCGCGCGAGCCTTCGATGGGCGACCAGTTGGCGTGGGTGATCTGCACGATGCGGTCGGTCAGCACCTGGCTGACCACGGCCACGTGGCCGAGTTTCATGCGGGCGGTGGGCTTGAAGCAGAGCACGGCGCCGGTCTTGGGCTGGAAGCCCGTCTCGTATTTGCCGATCGCCTGGCGCCACCACGTACGGGCGTCACCGAAGATCTGGATTCCGGAAACCAGCCGCGCAAACGGCACGCACTGCCAGTACGTATCCGCCACGGCCCCGGCCGTAGGCGCGAGGCTCATAGCGAGCGCGACGGCTAGGGAACCCCAAAGGGTCCTCGCCCGTTTCGGCATGTTAGCGGTACTCCCCACGCAACGTGGCAAGGAGTAACCCTATCCTCCATTGAGTAAAGAGGGTTTAAACAGCCGTGGCGCAACGCCGCGCCGGGTCTATCCCCACGGCTAACGTGGGAATTCGCCCGAATAGTTGCGAGCTACGAGAGTTGACAAGCAAAATCACGCAATGATTCTGGGGTTGCCAAGATAACAATCCCACCGCCGGTCGCTCCAGCGCGATTTTCGATCTATTGGCGAAGCTTGTCTGATCTTGTTTATACATGAAATAAGCTCCCAGACATTTCCGATCACACACCTGTAACGTCCTGAAACAAGACCTCGCGGCGGACTCGTCGGTTTTCGCGTGGCAGGCGAATTTCCGCGCCGCCAGTTCACAAGATCGCGATTCAGGCAGGCCTACGAATTCCCCGCCCCGAAATCGGGCGCCGTGGCTTTGGCGACCGCATCCCCTGGCTCCGCGCGGCGGATGCGCTAGAAGCTTGAGAAGTACAACGAGGAGAGATCGAGCCCCCCATGGGAGACTTTACGGCGCTGCTCGCCGACCCCGCCGCTTGGGTCGCGCTGGTGACCTTGGTGGTCATGGAGGTCGTTCTGGGGATCGACAACCTGGTCTTCATCTCGATCCTCTCCAATAAGCTGCCTGAGGCTAGCCGCGACAAAGCCCGGCGCATCGGGATCAGCCTGGCGCTGTTGATGCGGCTGGGACTGCTCTCCATGCTGGCCTTCATCGTCAGCCTGACGAAACCCGTCTTCGAGTTGCCGATCACGGCGCCCATGGGGCCCCTGGGTCATCCGGTCTTCGACGTCGCGTTCTCATGGCGCGACCTCATCCTCATCGCCGGCGGCCTCTTCCTGGTTTGGAAGGCCACCACGGAGATCCACCACACGGTCGACCCCGACGCGAGCGACGAGTTGCTGGACAAGAAGGGCGGCGGAACGATCGGGTTCGGCGCGGCCATCGCGCAGATTCTGGCGCTCGACATCGTCTTCTCGATCGACTCGATCCTGACGGCCGTGGGCATGACCAACCACCTGCCGATCATGATGGCGGCGGTGATCATTGCCGTGGCGATCATGCTCGTGGCGGCCGGCCCCCTGGCGCGGTTCATCCACGACAATCCCAGCATCGTCATGCTGGCGCTCGGCTTCCTGCTGATGATCGGCGCGACGCTGATCGCCGACGGCTTCGGCGTGCATGTCCCTAAGGGCTACATCTACGCCGCCATGGCCTTCTCCGGCCTCGTCGAAGGCCTCAACATGGCCTCACGCACGGCCAGCCGGAAAAAGCGCGCCGCTGGACAGGACGACAAGAAAACGCTGCACTAGGCGCAAAGCGGCGATCGTTAGCCGCGCCAAGAATACTGTCAGCAGGCGGTCATTTTGCCGCCGGGAAACGCCGTTGAACGAGCCGCATGCCTACAGCGACGAGGATCGTCGCCTGACGCTGATCAGCGTGCTCATCGTTTTCCTGCTCTCGGCCATGAGCCAGACGGTGATCGGCACGGCCATGCCGCGGATCATCGCCGAGCTTTCGGGCCTGCATCTCTACGCCTGGGCGACCACGGCCTATCTGCTGTCCTCGACGGTGATGGTGCCGATCTGGGGCAAGCTCGGCGACCTCTATGGACGAAAGCCCGTGCTGCTCGCCGGCATCGCCATCTTCCTGGCCGGCTCGTGGCTGGCGGGCCTGGCCGGCGAGTTCGGCGACCTGCCGGTGCTGGGCGGCGGCATGACCCAGCTGATCACCTTCCGCGCCCTGCAAGGCCTAGGCGGAGGCGCGCTCTTCACCACCGCCTTCGCGATCATCGCCGAACTCTACCCGCCGCGGGAGCGCGCCAAGTTCTCCGGCCTGTTCGGCTCGATCTTCGGCATAGCCAGCGTATTCGGTCCGGTGATCGGTGGCTTTTTCACAGACCACGGCACGGTCATCCTGTTCGGCCACGTAGTCGCCGGCTGGCGCTGGGTCTTCTACGTGAACGTGCCCTTCGCCCTGGTCGCCGTGGCGATGATCCTTATCAAGATGCCCACGGTGCCGCCCAGGGGCGCGGGGCGCATCGACTGGCTGGGCGCGGGACTGATCGTCACCGGTTTCGTGCCCCTGCTGCTGGCGGTGACCTGGGGCGGACGCGAATATCCCTGGGGTTCGGCCATGGTGCTTGGGCTGTTCGGCGTGGCGATCGCCTCGCTGATCGGCTTCGTCTTCGTCGAGCAGCGGGTGCGCGACCCGATCCTGCCGTTGGGCCTGTTCGGCAACCGCACCTTCACGACCGCCAACGCCGCGTCCTTCGTCTATTCCATGGCCTTCATGGGGACGACAGCCTTCCTGCCGCTGTTCATGCAGGTGGGTCAGGGCGTGCCGGCCACCAAGAGCGGGCTCACCATGCTGGCCCTGATGGTCGGGATGATCGCGTCCTCGACGGTGAGCGGCCAACTCGTCACCCGCACCGGCAAGTTCAAGCCCTTCATGATGGTCGGCGGCGTGGCCCTGCTGGCGGGCGTCGGTTCGCTCTGCTTCATCGGGCCGGACACCTCGACGCTCGACCTCGCCGCTCGCCTGCTGCTGGTCGGCGTCGGGCTTGGTCCAGGTCAGAGCCTGTTCAACGTCGCGGTGCAGAACTCCGTCCCGTTCCACCAGCTTGGCGTCGCCACCAGCTCGGCTCAGTTCGTGCGCCAGATCGGCTCGACCATGGGCGTGGCGCTGTTCGGCGCCCTGCTCACCGCCGGGCTGTCCTCGGAGCTCGCCCGCCATGCGCCCGCCGCCCCCGGCGCGGTCGTGCGCCACATGGACCTTTCCGACCTGCAAAAGATGGCCATTGAGCGCAGCCTGCGTCCCGCAGCCGAGGCCATCCGCGGGGCCGACGCGGCCGTCCAGGCGCGGATGGTCCGCGAGAGCTTCTCCGTGGCGATCGTGCATGGGATGATCTTCAGCTTCATCGTCCTGGTCGCCGGCTTCGTCCTGATGCTGATGATTCCGGCCGTGAAGCTTCGCGACCGTCCCGACGGACCGCCCGCCGCAGAAGCCAGCTCGGAGCCCGACGAGGGCGCGGCGCTCGCCGCCGAGCATGCCGGCGAAAAGCTCCGGATCTAGAGAAAGCTGTACGGGTCGATATCGATCGCCACGCGCACCGACGCAGGCGGGCGCACACGCGCGCGCCAGGTCGCCATGTAGGCGGAAAGGTCGACGCTGCGGTCGGCGCGGACCAGGAAGCGCTTGCGTCGGCGGCCGCGGATCAGGCCGAGCGGCGCATCGGCCGGCCCATAGACCTCCACGCCTTCCGAATTCGGCGCCGCCTGGGCCATGGCGCGGACGAAGGCGTCGAGCTGCACCGGATCGGTCCCCGAGGCGATCACCGCCGCCAGCCGCCCGAACGGCGGCAGGCCCGCGAGCTCCCGCTCGCCCATCTCGGCGGCGACGAAGGCGTCGCGGTCCTGGGCCCTGAGCGCCTGCATAACGGCGTGCTCCGGCGCCCAGGTCTGCAGCAGCGCCTTGCCCGGCCGGTCGCGACGGCCGGCGCGGCCGGTCGCCTGGGCGAGCAGCTGGTAGGTCCGTTCGGCGGCCCGCAGGTCGCCGCCGCGCAGCCCGAGGTCGGCGTCCACCACGCCCACCAGGGTCAGGTTCGGGAAGTTGTGGCCCTTCGCGGCGGCCTGGGTCGCCACCAGGATGTCGATCTGGCCGTCGGCCATGGCCTCGATCATCCGCCGCGCCTCGCGCGCGTCGAAGACGGTGTCGGAGGAGAAGACCGCCACCCGCGCCTCGGGAAAGAGGTTCCGCGCCTCCTCCTCGACCCGCTCCACGCCAGGGCCGATGGAAACCAGGCTGTCGTGTGCGCCACAGTGGGGACAGGCCTTGGGCTTGGGCATGGAAAAGCCGGTCAGGTGGCAGACCAGGCGACCAGAGTAGCGGTGCTCCACCAGCCAGCTGTCGGTGTCGGGCGCGGTCATCCGCTCGCCGCAGGCCTTGCACAGCACCAGCGGCGCATATCCCCGGCGATTGAGGAAGAGGAGCGTCTGTTCGCCCCGCGCGAAGGTCTCGCCCATCGCCTTCACCAGCGGCGGCGAGAGCCAGCGCCCATGCTCGGGCGGGGTTTCGCGAAGATCGATCAGTTCGATGTCCGGCAGTTGCGCCACGCCGTGCCGCGTCGAGAGCCGCAGCCAGCGATAGCGGCCGGCCTCGGCGTTCCTCAAGGTCTCCAGCGACGGCGTGGCCGACGCCAGGACCACGCCCGCGCCCTCGATCCGGCCACGCACCACCGCCAGGTCGCGGGCGTGGTAGATGAAGCCCTCCTCCTGCTTGAAGGAGGCGTCGTGCTCTTCGTCGACCACGATCAGCTTCAGGTACGGGAACGGCAGGAAGAGCGCCGAGCGCGCGCCCACCACGATCCGGCAGCGGCCCCTGGCCACGGCTTCCCAGACCCGCCGCCGCGCGGGCGGCGCCACGTCGGAGTGCCACTCGCCAGGCTGCGCCCCGAAGCGTGACGCGACACGGGCGATCACCGCCTGGGTGAGCGCGATCTCGGGCAGCAGGATCAACACCTGGGCGGCGGGATCTGCAGCCAGGACCGCGGCCGCGGCTTCCAGATAGACCTCCGTCTTGCCGGAGCCGGTGACACCATCGAGCAGCGCGACGTTGAACCCGCCTTCCCCCAACACCGACTTCAGCGCCTCGGCCGCCGCCGCCTGGCTGGCGTTCAGGCGGGCGCCGGGCCGCGCCGGATCGGGCTCGTCGAAGCGGGCTTCGCTCTCCACCAACCGGACGGCCAGGACGCCTTCGTCCAGCAGCGCCTTGACGACTCCCGACGAGACCCCCGACGCCCGCGCCAGGTCCGGCGGGCTCAGCGCCTGGGCGCGCGCGGTCTCGAGAACCCTGATCCGCGCGGGCGTCGCACGCGCCGGTTCGACGCCGGTGAGCACGGTCACCCGCGCCGGCCGGGGCTTCGGCGCCCGAGCGCCCCTGAGCGCGATCGCCAGCGGCTGGCCGGGCGCGTCCACGGCGTAGCGCGCGGCCCACTGGATGAATTCCACAGTGTTGGCCGGCAGCCGGGGTTCTTCCAGCCGCCCCTCCACCGGCTTCAGCGGCCGGTTGCCGCCGGCGGCCTCGCGCAGGCCCACCACTACGCCGCGCAGCAGGCGCGGGCCGAGCGGCGCGGCCACTTGGTCGCCCAGCTCCAGCCCCATGCCCTCCGGCTCGGCGTAGTCGAAGGCCTCCGGCAGGGGCATCGGCAGCAATACGGACGCGATGCGGCTCATGGAGAAGCTTTTGCGCCAGGCCCGGCAGCGGCTACAAGCGGCGCACACACAATCAAGGTCTCAACGATGCAGCTTTTCCTCGACACCACCGACGTGGCCGTCCTTCGGGACCTCGCCATGACCGGCCTGGTGGATGGCGTCACCACGAACCCTACGTTGATCGCCAAGTCCGGCCGTCCCATGCTGCAGGTCATCGCCGAGATCTGCGACGCCGTCGAGGGCCCGGTGAGCGCCGAAGTGGCCGCCATGGACACCGTCGGCATGCTTGACGAAGGGCGCAAGCTGGCCGGCATCGCGCCCAACGTCGTGGTCAAGGTGCCGCTGACCCGCGACGGCTTGATCGCCGTGCGAGAATTCGCCCACGAGGGCATCGCCACCAACGTCACCCTCTGCTTCTCGGCCAGCCAGGCCCTGCTCGCCGCCAAGGCGGGCGCCAGCTACATCAGCCCGTTCATCGGCCGCCTCGACGACCACGGCGCCGACGGCATGGACCTGATCATGGAAATCCGGGCGATCTACGACAACTACGACTTCGACACCGAGATCCTCGCCGCCTCGATTCGCAGCCCCGCGCACGTCGCCGCGGCGGCTTTGGCAGGGTCCGATTGCGCGACCATCCCACCCGACGTGTTTAACGCGCTCTTCAAGCACCCGTTAACCGAACGGGGCCTTGATCAGTTCATGAGCGACTGGGCCAAGACGGGTCAGTCCATCCTGTAGAGCGCGTTTCCAGGCGAGCCGATTGGCCGTCCGGAGGGCGCCAAGCGTAGAGGCGGGCACATGGACGGCAACCAAGGCGACATCTTCGAGTCTCGTCTGGAGCCCGCCGCCGTTCGGCGCTTCCTCTCGGACAACCCGGATTTCCTGCGGGAGGACGACGGCCTGCTGGGCGAACTCGGTCTCAAGGTCGCGGCGGGCAATGTCGTAGACTTCGGGCCGGCGGTGATGGCCCGCGTTCACGCCGCCCATCAGCGCGAGGCGACCCAGCGCCAACAGGTCGAGGAAACCGCCCGCGCCAACTTCTCAGCCCAGGCCCAGACCCATGGCGCCGTCGTCGACCTGCTGGATAGCCGCAACCATTCCGACCTGGCGCGCCGGGTCGACGAGCTGGCGCAGAACCGCTTCGGCCTGGCCGCCGGCGTCATCGCGCTGGAGGCCGACCAACCGCCCGCCGGCTGGCGAATGCTCGTTGAGGGCCAGGTGGACATGATCCTGGGCGGTCAGCAGCGGCTGGCGCGGATGGGGTTCGCGCCCACAGCCCTTGGCCTGTTCGACGAGCGCGGCGAGACGATCAAGTCGATGGCCATGGTGCGCATGGCCCTGTGGGAGCCGTCGCGCCAGGCTTTGCTGGCCTTCGGATCCACCGACGAGCTGGGCTTTACCGAAGACATGGGCACGGAACTCGTCGCCTTTCTCGCCCGCGTGGTCGAGCGCACCGCCGAGCGCTGGCCCATCCTGTGAGCGGCTTCAGATGACGGGGCGCGAGGCGCTGGCGCTGTGGCTGGAGCACCTGGCCAATGAGCGGCGCTCTTCGCCCAGGACGCTGGAGGCCTACGGCTTCGCCGCCCGCCGCTACATCGCCTTCCTTGAACAGCATCGCGGCGAGGCGATCGGCGTGCGGTCGCTGGCCGAGGTCACCGCCGGCGAGGTCCGCGCCTGGCTGGCCCACCTGCGCCAGGGCGACAAGCCGCTCTCGCCGCGCTCGCTCAGCCAGGCGCTCTCGGCCATCCGCACCTTCCACCGCTTCCTGGACCGCCGTCTCGACGCGCCCAACCCCGCCATCGCCCTGGTGCGCGGCCCCCGCGTGAAGCCCGGGGCGCCGCGCCCCGTCACCGAGGACCAGGCTGTCGGCATGATCGCCGAACCGGCGCTCGATCCCGACCGCGAAGACTGGGAAGTCGCCCGCGACCAGGCGGTGCTGACCCTGCTCTACGGCTGCGGCCTGCGGATTTCCGAGGCCCTGTCGCTGAAGCGCTCCGATGCGCCCGTGCCCGAGAGCCTGAGGATCACCGGCAAGGGTTCGAAGACCCGGCTCGTCCCAGTGCTGCCTGCGGTGCGCGAGGCCATCGACGCCTATCTCGCCGAGGTTCCCTTCGTGCTTGGACCCGAGGAGTCGCTGTTCCGCGCCAAGCGCGGCGGGGCGCTAAGCCCGCGTCATGTCCAGGCGACGGTTCAGAACCTCAGGGGCCGGCTGGGCCTGCCCGCCAGCGCCACGCCGCACGCGCTGCGCCACTCCTTCGCGACCCACCTGCTGGGCGCCGGCGCGGACCTTCGCTCGATCCAGGAACTCCTGGGCCACGCCTCGCTCTCGACGACGCAGCGCTACACCGAGGTCAATGCGGCCGCCCTGCTCAGCGCCTATTCGAAGGCGCATCCCCACGCATAGCCGGCGCGTCGGCCGCGCCGGGCAGCGCCCGAGGGTGGTAGCCGACCGGAGCTGCGACCGGGCAGCCTTCGACGCTTCGCGCCACAGCGTATTGCGCGATGCCGTTCGGCAGCCGCCCGAGCTTCTTCAGCGTTTCCTGCTGGTCCTCCGAGACCTTGCGTTCGATGTCCGCGCAACCTGGGACGGGACGATAGAGGTTGGGCGTCTGCGCCATCCGAGCCGGCGGCCTGATCATCGGGCGACGTTCAATCTGACCGCTCTCATTCACGGCCGACGGCGTCGGCTGGGCTGCGGAGAGCGCGGCGGAGAGCGCCAGGGCGGCGAGGATCATTTCGCAGCCTCCTGCGTCGGAGCCGCGACCAGGCAGGCTTCGGCCGGCGGCAGATCCTTCAGCTTGCTGAAGTGCGTTCTGGCGCGGTCCTGCTCCCGGTAAAGCAGGGTGGGGGTGGCGAACGACGTGTGGATCCGCGAGGCCGCGGAGCAGATCTTCGCCTGCCGGAACCGGTGCATGCGGACGAGCTCGGTGCTCTCACCGATGACGGCGGGCCTCGGCAAGGCGACGTCGGCGGGCACGCCGCGCACGGCTTCAGCAGATAGTTGGGCGGCCAGGAGCATGGCGATCATAGCGCTCTCTCCATTCGCTTCGGATGGCGGAGGCTGCCACTCCAACCGCGTCGGGCCAAGTTAAGTTTCCCTCACGAGGCGCAGCCAGGCCACGTCGGAGTCGTCGTCACGCCCGTGTTCAACGCAGATGAAGCCTTCGCGGGCGTAGAAGGCCCGCGCCCGGGCGTTCGGCTCCTGCACCTTCAACGACAGCGGCCCGTCGGCCTGGGCCGCGACGTGGGCCAGGAGCGCCGCCCCCACCCCCAGGCCGCGGACGTCGACATAGAGCGAATGCAGGAAGCTCTGCGGCCGGTAGAGGGAGGCGAGGCCCAAGATCGCCCGGTCGACCACCGCCACATAGACCTCCTCGTCACGGGCGGCGCGGAAGAAGTCCTCCTGCCGGTGCCGGTCGGGCGGCTGCCAGGTGAAGGTCTCACGCAGCACCTTCACATAGAGCTCGGCGCAGCGCCCGATCTCGTCGGGCCGCGCGCGCCGGACCTGTAAGGGGCTCGCTCGCAGCGGTGGCCTCAGGCCTGCATCGTCCACCCTTCGACGCCCATCGCCGACTGGCGGAGCGCTTCGGAGCGGGTCGGGTGTGGGTGGCATGTGCGCGCGACGTCCTCGGAAGCGGCCTTGAACTCCATCGCCACGCAGTATTCGCCGACCATCTCCGAGACGGAAGGCCCGATCATGTGCACGCCCAGGACTTCGTCGGTGGCCGCGTCGGCGAGCACCTTTACGAAACCCTCCGTCTCGTGATTGATCTTGGCCCGGCTGTTGGCGGTGAAGGGGAACTTGCCGGCCTTGTAGGCCCGGCCCGCCTCCTTCAGCTCCTCCTCGGTCTGGCCGACCCAGGCGACCTCCGGGTAGGTGTAGATGACGCTCGGGATGATCCCGTAGTTCACGTGGCCCGCCTTGCCGGCGATGGTCTCGATGCAGGCCACCGCCTCGTCCTCGGCCTTGTGCGCGAGCATGGGCCCGTGGGTGACGTCGCCGATCGCCCAAACGCCGGGCGCCGAGGTCTTCCAGTGGTCGGTTTCGATGAAGCCGCGCTTGTCGGGGGTGATCCCGACGCTCTCGAGACCGAGGCCTTGGGTGTAGGGCCGCCGGCCGATGGCCAGCAGCACGTAGTCGGCCTCCAGCGTCTCGGCCGCGCCGCCGGCCACCGGCTCGAGCGTCAAGCTGACGCCGGACTTCGACGCCTTGGCGCCGGTGACCTTGGAGCCGAGCTTGAAGGTCATCCCCTGCTTGGTCAGCGAGCGCTGGAAGGTCTTGGCCATCTCGGCGTCCATGCCGGGCGTGATGCGGTCGAGGAACTCCACCACCGTCACCTGGGCGCCCAGCCGCCGCCAGACCGAACCCAGCTCCAGGCCGATGATCCCGGCGCCGATCACCACCAGGCTCTTAGGGACCTCCGCGAGAGTGAGCGCGCCTGTGGAGTCGACGATCCGCTTCTGGTCCACCGTCACGCCCGGCAACGGCGAGGGCTCGGAGCCCGTGGCGATGACGATGTTCTTGGCGTCATGCAGGGCTTTGGAACCGTCGTCGGCTGTGACCTCGACCTTGCCCGGGCCGGCGATGACGCCCAGGCCCCGCAACCAATCGACCTTGTTCTTCTTGAACAGGAACTCGATGCCCTTGGTCAGGGCTGCGACCGACTCGGCCTTCTGGGCCATCATTTGAGGAAGGTTGAGCTTCGGCGACGGAACGTCGATGCCGAGCTTGGCGAAGTCCTTCGACGCGAGTTCGAAGAGTTCTGACGCGTGCAGCAAGGCCTTGGACGGCATGCACCCGACGTTAAGGCAAGTGCCTCCGAGGGTCGGGCCGCCGTCGATGCCCTTGTCGACGCAAGCGACCTTCAGGCCGAGCTGGCCCGCGCGGATCGCGGCGTTGTAGCCGCCGGGGCCGCCTCCAATGATGATGACGTCGTACTGGGCCATGGGGAGCTTTGCCTGCTGGGGGAGTTGGCGCCCAGATATAGGGATTTTGCCGGCGACGCGAGGCCGCGGGCGGCGTTTAGGCCGGGCCCTTCGAGTTGGCTGGGCCGGCGGTCGGCGCCGCCGTCGCCGGCTGCTGCTCGACCCACCAGATCAGCAGCAGCACGATGCCCAGGCGTCAGATCGCCAGTTGCCACCGCGGGGTCGCCGCCCAGAGCGGGGCCATGCGCGGGGCCGGGCCGGACGCCATCTGCGCCTACCCGGATTTGTACAGAACGTTGCCGAGCAGCGGAAAGAAGCTGGAGAGCGCCTGGATCACCACCGCAATGGCGATCAGAACGCGCAGCAGCATCATGTCGCCAGCTCCCGGCGACCAGCCCATGGCGGGCTGAAGCCGGGAATCTGGTCCGTAGTGGGGCTAGATGTCCAGCAGCAGGCGCTGCGGATCCTCGATGGCTTCCTTGACGTGCACCAGGAAGGTCACCGCGCCCTGGCCGTCGACCACCCGGTGGTCGTAGCTCAGCGCCAGGTACATCATCGGCCGGATCACCACCTGGCCGCCGATCGCCATGGGCCGGTCCTGGATCTTGTGCATGCCCAGGATGCCCGACTGCGGCGCATTCAGGATCGGCGTCGACATCAGCGAGCCGTAGACCCCGCCGTTGGAGATCGTGAACGTCCCGCCCTGCATGTCCTCGATGGCCAACTGGCCGTCGCGCGCCTTCTTGCCCAGCGCGCCGATCGCCTTTTCGACGTCGGCCAGGCTCATGGCGTCGGCGTCGCGCACGACGGGGACGACGAGGCCCTTCTCGGTGCCGACGGCGACGCCGATGTCGTAGTGGTTCTTGTAGATCAGGTCCTGGCCGTCGATCTCGGCGTTGACGTCGGGCACCTGCTTCAGGGCGTGGATCACCGCCTTCACGAAGAAGCTCATGAAGCCGAGCTTCACCCCGTGAGTCTTCTCGAAGGCGTCCTTGTACTGGCCGCGCAGCGCCATGACCGCGCTCATGTCCACCTCGTTGAAGGTGGTCAGCATGGCCGCGTTGTTCTGGGCTTCCTTCAGGCGGCGCGCGATCGTCTGGCGCAGCCGGGTCATGCGGACCCGTTCCTCGCGCTCGTGGATTTCGCGGGGCGCGGTGGGCGCGGGGGCCGGTGTCGGGGCCTTGGCGCGGGCGTCGAGGGCGGCCAGCGCATCGCCCTTGGTGATCCGGCCGTCCTTGCCGGTGCCGGCGATGGCGCCGGCGTCCAGCCTGTTCTCGGCGACCACGCGCTGCGCCGACGGCGCGAGCACCGGTTCGGCGACCGGCGCGGCCTTGGCCGGCGCGGGGGCGGGCGCCGGAGCCGGGGCGGCGGCCTTGGCGGGCTCAGGCGCAGGTTCGGGAGCCGGCGCGGTCTTGGCGCCATTGGCCTTGGGGCCGGCGGCGCCCTCGGTGATCTTGCCCAGCACCGCGCCCGGCTCGATGGTCGCGCCCTCGGCGGCGACGATCTCGGAGAGCACACCGTCCGACGGCGCGGCCACTTCCAGGCTGACCTTGTCGGTCTCCAGCTCCACCAGGATCTCGTCCTTGCGCACCGCGTCGCCGGCCTTCTTGGTCCAGCGCGCCACCGTCGCTTCGGTGACGGACTCGCCCAACGCTGGCGTCATGATGTCGGCCATGGGGAAAAGCTCCTTGGAGTCTCAGAAACACAAACAGAGTCGGGCGAAGGCGGGGCTCAGGCGAAGGCTTCGGTGAGGAAGCTTTCCAGTTCTTTCAGGTGGCGGCTCATCAGGCCAGCGGCAGTGGACGCCGAGGCCGGGCGGCCGACGTAGCGGGCGCGCTTGGCCTTGATGCTCATGCGCTCGAGCGTCAGCTCCAGCCAGGGGTCGATGAAGGTCCAGCCGCCCATGTTCTTGGGCTCTTCCTGGCACCACACCAGCTCCGCGTTCTTGAAGCGCTTCAGCACGCCCGAAAGCGACTTCAGCGGCCACGGATAGAACTGCTCCAGGCGCAGGATGTAGACGTCGTCGCGCCCCGACTTGGCGCGCTGTTCGATCAGGTCGAAGTAGACCTTGCCCGAGCAGAGGATGACGCGGTTGATCTTGTCGTCAGGCTTCAGGGTGATGCCGCCGACGTCCTGGCCGGCCTCGGCGCCATCGACCATCACGCGGTGGAAGCTGGAGCCTTCGGCGAGGTCGGAGAGGCTGGAGACCGCCCGCTTGTGACGCAATAGCGACTTCGGCGTCATGACAACCAGCGGCTTGCGGAACTCGCGGATCATCTGGCGGCGCAGCGCATGGAAGTAGTTGGCCGGCGTCGTGCAGTTGACCACCTGCATGTTGTCTTCGGCACAGAGCTGCAGGAAGCGCTCAAGGCGCGCCGAGGAGTGCTCGGGCCCCTGGCCCTCGTAGCCGTGCGGCAGCAGCATGACGAGCCCGCTCATCCGCAGCCACTTGCGCTCGCCCGACGAGATGAACTGGTCGATGACCACCTGGGCGCCGTTCACGAAGTCGCCGAACTGGCCTTCCCACATGGTCAGCGTGTTGGGGTCGGTGAGCGAGAAGCCGTATTCGAAGCCCAGCACCGCCTCTTCCGACAGCGCCGAGTCCAGAGCCTCGAAGTGGGCCTGGTTGGGCCCGAGGTTGCGGAGCGGGAAATAGACCTCCTCGGTCGCCTGGTCGATGATCCCGGAGTGCCGCTGCACGAACGTGCCGCGCACGCTGTCCTGCCCCGAGAGTCGCACGGGATAGCCTTGGTCCAGGAGGGTGGCGAAGGCGAGGTGCTCAGCGGTGGACCAATCGAGGCCTTCGCCTTTTTCGATCGCCTCGCGGCGGTTGGCGATGACCCGGTCAACGGTCTTGTGCACCGTTAGCCGCTCGGGAAGCGTGGTGAGCTTGCGGCCGAGGTCGAGGAGCTTCTGCTTGGAGACGCCGGTGACGCCGCTCTCTTCCGCGCCCGGGAGGCGCAGGCCCGACCACTTGCCGTCGAGCCAGTCGGCCTTGTCGGCGTGATAGAGCTTCCCGTTGTCGAACTCGGCGTCGAGGAACGCATCAAACTCGGCGATCCAGCCGTCGACTTCGGCTTGGGTGGCGGAGCCTTCGCGGACCAGGCGGGCGGCATAGAGGTCGCGGACGCTCGGATGGTCCTTGATCTTCGCGTACATCAAGGGCTGCGTCATCGTCGGGTCGTCACCTTCGTTGTGACCAAACCGGCGGTAGCAGAACATGTCGATGACCACGTCCTTGCCGAACTGCTGGCGGTACTCGGTGGCGACCTTCGCGGCGAAGACCACGGCTTCCGGATCGTCGCCGTTGGCGTGGAAGATCGGCGCCTCGACCATCAGGGCCACGTCCGACGGATAGGGCGAGGAGCGGCTGTTCTTCGGGCTGGTGGTGAAACCGATCTGGTTGTTCACGATGAAATGCATCGAGCCGCCGACGCCGTAGCCGCGCAGCTGCGAAAGCGCAAAGCACTCGGCCACCACGCCCTGGCCCGCGAAGGCCGCGTCGCCGTGCATCAGCAGCGGCAGGACGTGACCGCGGCCGGAGCCCGGGTTCTGGCGGAGGCTGAACGCCTGCTTGGCGCGGGCCTTGCCGATCACCACCGGGTTGACGATCTCCAGGTGCGACGGGTTGGCGGTGAGCGACAGGTGGACGCTGTTGCCGTCGAACTCGCGGTCCGACGAGGCGCCCAGGTGGTACTTCACGTCGCCCGAGCCCTCGACGTCGGAGGGGAGCGACGAGCCGCCCTGGAACTCGTGGAAGATCACCTGGTAGGGCTTGCCCATGACGGCGGCGAGCGTGTTCAGCCGGCCGCGGTGCGGCATGCCGATGACGATGTCCTTCACGCCCAGCGCGCCGCCGCGCTTGATGATCTGCTCCAGCGCCGGGACCAGGCTCTCGCCGCCGTCGAGGCCGAAGCGCTTGGTGCCGGGGAACCGGCGGTGGAGGAATTTCTCGAAGCCCTCGGTCTCGATCAGCTTCTTGAGGATGGCGACCTTGCCCTCCTTGGTGAAGACGATCTCCTTGTCACGGCCCTCGATGCGCGCCTGAATCCAGCCCTTCTCCTTGGGATCGGAGATATGCATGTACTGGACGCCGACGTTGCCGCAGTAGGTCCGGCGCAGGATGTCCAGGATCTCGCGGATCGTGGCCGTCTCCAGCCCCAGCACGAAATCCAGGAAGATCGGCCGGTCGAAGTCGATTTCCGAGAAGCCGTAGGTCGCGGGGTCGAGCTCGGAGGCGTCGCCGGGGGTGGTGGCGATGCCCAGCGGATCGAGGTTGGCCTTCAAGTGGCCGCGCATCCGGTAGGCGCGGATCATCATGATGGCGCGCAGGCTGTCCAGGGTCGCGGCGCGAACGGCGTCGGTGGAGGGTGCGGGGGACGCAGCGGTCGCGCGTTCGGCGATCTTCGCGCCGACCTTGGCCTCGACCGCCGGCCACATGCCGTCGATGGCGGAAAGCCATTCGGGACGCACGGCCGGTGCGGATTTATGGGTCCAGGCGGGATCCGCCGCGGCGCGCTGAACGTCGCCGGCGCTATCCTGCAGAGTGGCGAAGAAGGCCCGCCAGGACGGCTCGACCGAATTGGGGTCCGCCGACCATTTCGCATAGAGGTCTTCCACGAAGGCCGCGTTGCCGCCGTAGAGGAAGGAGGTCTCGGCGAGAACCTCGTTGATCAGACCTGCGTCGTCCGCCATTTCGTCCGCTTTCCCGAGCGGGACCGCGGAGCTTCTGAGGAGGAGCCGAGCGCGGACCGCTCTTACGCTAAGTTGCCGTCTTAGGCGCCTTTCAGCACCTCAAGCAGGGTTTCACCGAGTTTCGCCGGCGAGGGGGAGACGCGGATGCCCGCAGCCTCCATCGCAGCGATCTTGTCTTCGGCTCCGCCCTTACCGCCTGAGATGATGGCGCCAGCGTGACCCATGCGCCGCCCGGGCGGCGCGGTGCGTCCCGCGATGAAGCCGACCATAGGCTTCTTGTTTGGTGAATTCCGTATGAACTCCGCCGCGTCCTCCTCGGCGGAGCCCCCGATCTCGCCGATCATGATGATCGATTGGGTCTCCGGGTCCTTCAGGAACATGTCGAGCATGTCGATGAACTCGGTGCCCTTCACGGGGTCGCCGCCGATGCCCACGGCCGTTGTCTGGCCGAGGCCCACCTGGGTGGTCTGGAACACCGCCTCATAGGTAAGCGTACCCGACCGGGATACAACGCCCACCGACCCCTTCTTGAAGATGTTCCCCGGCATGATGCCTATTTTGCATTCATCGGGGGTGAGCACGCCCGGGCAGTTGGGTCCGATCAGCCTGGATTTCGAGCCGCTGAGCGAACGCTTCACCCGCACCATGTCGGCCACCGGGATGCCCTCGGTGATGCAGATGATCAGCGGGATCTCGGCGTCGATGGCTTCCAGGATGGAGTCGGCGGCGAACGGCGGCGGGACGTAGATCACGCTGGCGTCGGCGCCTTCCTGGCGGACCGCTTCGTGGACGGTGTCGAACACCGGCAGGCCGATGTGGGTGGTCCCGCCTTTGCCCGGCGTCACGCCGCCGACCATCTTGGTCCCGTAGGCGATGGCCTGTTCGGTGTGGAAGGTGCCCTGGGCGCCGGTGATGCCCTGGCAGATGACGCGGGTGTTCTTGTTGATCAGGATCGACATGAGTTACGCAGCGCCCCGCACGGCCTTGACGATCTTCTCGGCGCCGTCCGAGAGGTCGTTGGCGGCGATGACGTTCAGGCCGCTCTCGTTGATGATCTTCTTGCCGAGCTCGGCGTTGGTGCCTTCCAGCCGGACGACCAGCGGGACTTGCAGGCCGACCTGCTTCACCGCGGCGACGACGCCCTGGGCCAGGATATCGCAGCGGGCGATGCCGCCGAAGATATTGACCAGGATGCCCTTCACGTTGGGGTCGGCGATGATGATCTTGAAGGCCGCGGTGACCTTGGCCTCGTCGGCGCCGCCGCCCACGTCCAGGAAGTTGGCGGGCTCGGCGCCATAGAGTTTTATGATGTCCATGGTCGCCATGGCCAGGCCCGCGCCGTTGACCATGCAGCCGATCTCGCCGTCGAGGGCGATGTAGGAGAGGTCGTACTTGGCGGCCTCGATCTCCTTGGGGTCTTCCTCGGTCTCGTCGCGCAGGTCCTTGAGTTCCGGATGACGGAACATGGCGTTGTCGTCGAACGACACCTTGGCGTCGAGCACCCGGAGCTGATCGTCGGCGGTGACGATCAGCGGGTTGACCTCCAGCATCGCCATGTCCTTGGCGACGAAGGCCGCATAGAGCTGGCCAAGCAGCTTGGCGGCCTGTTTGGCCAGGTCGCCCTTCAGGCCCAGCGCCTCAGCGAGCGAACGGCCATGGTGGGCCCAGACACCGGTGGCGGGATCGATGGAGAAGGTATGGATCTTCTCAGGCGTCGAGTGGGCGACTTCCTCGATGTCCATGCCGCCTTCGGTGGAGGCGACGACCGAGACGCGGCTGGTTTCGCGGTCGACCAGCAGCGACAGGTAGAATTCCTTGGCGATCGCGGCGCCTTCCTCGATGTAGAGGCGGTTCACCTGCTTGCCCTTGGGGCCCGTCTGGTGCGTGACCAGCACCCGGCCGAGCATCTCGGCGGCGTTGGTCTTCACGTCCTCGACGGACTTCACGACGCGGACGCCGCCCTTGGCGTCGGGACCGAGGCCTTCGAACCGGCCCTTGCCGCGGCCGCCGGCGTGGATCTGGGACTTCACGACGAAGACCGGACCCCCCAGCTGCTCTGCGGCCTTGACGGCCTCGTCGACGGTGAAGGCCGGATAGCCGCGGGGGACCGCAACGCCGAACTCGGAGAGGACGGCTTTGGCTTGGTGTTCGTGGATGTTCATGAGGCTCGCAGGGCGCGCTTTTTGGAAAGCCGTGCCTCGGCGGCAGGCGGGGCGGTTATAGGCGCCGCTCCTGGGGATGACAACCGCGTGAGGACCGGAAAACCCCGGTTGCCCAATCCCAGCTAGCCGACGCCTTCAAAAGCCGCAGTCGCCCGTCGTTCCAGCTTGCCCCAGCCGACGCGCGCACCGTGCAGGGCCGCGTCGATCGACTTCACCACGACGTAGTACATGAGCTGGCGGTAGCCGAACCGCTGGACCGGCATCCAGATCAGGTCGGCCCAGGGCGCGCGGCGCTCCAGCGCCATGCCCAGCGCCCCGGCCGAGAGGTCGAGGAAGATGAAGGCCGCCCAATAGAAGAGCGGCCGGGCGAGGTCGTCAGCCGACCACTCCAGCGGGTGGGCATGATAGCTGTAGAGACTCGAGATGGCGCTCCAGACGATGGCCAGGTCGACCAGCGGCGCCACGGCGGTCAGCAGGATCTGGAACAGCCAGATCTGCGGCAGGGCGACGAAACCCAGCACCGGATACTTCGTATCGAACGTCGCGGCGCGGTGCTTCCAGATGCATTGCAAGGTGCCGAACGACCAGCGGAAGCGCTGCTTCAGCAAACCCGAAACCGTCTCGGGCGCCTCGGTGTAGGCGCGGGCGTCGGGGTCGAACTCCACCCGCCAGCCGGCGCGCTGGACGGCGATCGTGAGGTCCTGGTCTTCGGCCAGCGTGTCGGCCGGATAGCCGCCCAGCGCATCGAGGGCGGACCTGCGCCAGGCGCCGACCGCGCCCGGCACAACAGTCACCGCGCCCAGGGCCGCGAGCGCGCGGCGCTCCAGGTTCTGGGCGGTGACGTATTCCAGCGCCTGCCAGCGGGTGATCAGGTTGCGGCGGTTGCCCACCAGGGCGTTGCCGGCGACCGCGCCGACCCTGGGGTCGCCGAACCAACGGACCAGCTTGGCGAGGGTGTCGGGCGGGAAGAGGGTGTCGGCGTCGAGCGCCACGACCACGTCGCCCTTCGCGCGCTCCAGACCGCGGTTGAGGGCCCGCGCCTTGCCGCCGTTCTCGAAACTCAGCAGCGTGACCCGCGGCTCGCCCTTGAACGCCTTGCGCACGACCTGGGCGGTGGCGTCCTTCGATCCGTCGTCGAGCACCAGAACCTCGATGCGGGCCCAGTTGGACGCGAGGATCCGGCGCACCGAGGACTCGATCACCTTCTCCTCGTTGAAGCACGGGATCAGCACGCTGATCAGCGGCCCGGTGACGGGATCGGGCATCGGCGGCGTGCGCCCTTCGATCCGGAAGCGGTGCACCAGCGCCAGGACGCCGAGCACGAGGAGCCGGACGACGCCCAGAGCGATGGCGGCGATGAACAGGAACCGCAGGACGTTGTCGACGGTGTGGAAGAAGCCAAAGCCCACGCGATCCAGCAGCAGCGAGGGCGCGGAGCGGGCGGCGGGCGGCATGGCCTGCATAGGCTGCATGCCGGCGAGGTCGCCGATGGTCACCAGCCGGTAGCCGTGGGCGCGCAGTTCGTCGATCAGCACCGGCAGCGCCTGAACCGTGCGGCTGCGGTCGCCGCCGGAATCGTGCAGCAGCACCACCTGGCCCGGGCGGTTGGTGTCGGCCAGCCGATCCAGGGTTCGCGAGACGATCAGTTTGGCGTCGGGTTTCTTCCAGTCGTCGGGATCGATGCGCAGGCCGACGGTCAGATAGCCCTGCGCCTGCGCGGCCTGGAGCGGGGCGACTTCGCGTGGGGTCGAAGGCTCGGCGTCGCCGAAGAACGGCGGGCGCAGCAGGCGCATGGAGCGGCCGGTAATGGTCTCGAAAAGCCGTTGGGTGGCGGAAAGTTCGAAGGAGGTCTGGGCGGCCGGGATCTCCCCGATGTTCGGGTGGGTCCAGGTGTGGTTGCCGACATCGTGGCCCTCGCGCACCTCGCGCTCCACGAGCTCCGGGAATTCGGACATGTTCTTGCCGATCACGAAGAAGGTGGCCGGTGCGTGCTTGGCCTTGAGGATGTCGAGGATCTTCGGCGTCCAGCGGCCGTCCGGCCCGTCGTCGAAGGTCAGAGCCACCCAGCCAGGGTGAGCCCCGTAGCGCTGGATGACATAGGAGGTGGGCATGACGTCGTAGGCCTCGCCGTCGACCAGGCCAGTGTCGGAGTCGAGGCTGAGCGTGCGGCGGCCGGGCTTCGGCGTGTCCTCGACGCGCAGCACCTCGCCGGTCCCGTCGAAATTGACGTCCTGGCCGGGGCGCAGGGTTTCCAGGCCCGCGGCGCTGGCCTGGCCCCACTCGTGGCGGAAGAACTTCCAGAGCAGCTGGTCCTCGCCGCCCATCCGCCACAGCGCGTAACCCATGGGCCGGAAGCCGTCGGCCACCTTGATCTGGTTGAAGAGGGTCGGCGCATCGAGGAACCAGACGGCGTGCTTGCGCCCGACGTCGTCCACATAGCCGTAGGTCGGGTTCAGCGAGCCTTCGTCCATCTCGGCATGGGCGCCGGAGTCATGGGCGGTCTGGGCCGCTTCGTTGAAGGTCATGGCCTCGGCGCTGCCGGGCTTGCCCTTTTCCGGCAAGGTCCAGTCGTAACCGTAGTCGCCCAGCGCCAGCACGGTGCGGGCCGGGTCGAGCATGGCCATGCGGCTGGCGAGCTGGCGCTCGAACCAGTCCTGGCCGGCGGGCGGGCCGGGATCGCCGGTGCCCCAATGCTGGTCGTAGGCCATCAGGACGAGCGCGTCGGCGGACGCCTGCAGCTTCTTCAGGGGCCAGCTGTCGTCGGCGAAGGGGGCGGTGACCCAGACCTCGCGGCCCAGCGGCTTCAGCGCCGCGCGCGCCTGGGCGATGAAGTCCGGATAGGCCTGGGCGCCGGCCGCTGACAGGTTCTCGAAGTCGAAGACGTAGCCGGCGTAGCCGCGCTTGGTGGCGGCTGTTGTGAGGTTCGCGATCAACGCCTTGCGGGCGATGGGATTGAGCAGCACGGCGTCGGCCATCGGACCGTTCCAGACGCCGTCCTTGGCGTTGTGCACGCCGGGCAGGATCGACGGCGGCTTCTTCGCCTGGGCGATGATCGCGCGGGCCTGGGCGTCGAGGGTGATGTCGATGCCGCCCGACTGGCCGCGTAGCGCGATCCACTGCGGCGACACCACGTCGAGCTGGTCGACGTGGTCGGCCAGGGATTCCCGCGAGCTTTCGTCCCAGGAGACGTAGAAGCCGATCGCCAGGGGCCGCGCGGCGCCGGCCGCCTGCGGCCCGCTCGGATGCGGGATGCGGGTCCATTCGGCCTTGCCCTTCAGGTGATGGGCCGTCTCCCGATGCAGAGCCTGCAGGATGTGCGGGTCCTTGAGCGCCAGGGTCGGCAGCCGGGGCGCGAAGGCCAGGGTCGCGAAGAAGGCGGCGATGACGGCCGCGACCAGGGACATGAGGATGCCCCCGACCAGGCGTACGCGCCTGGCTCTGCGCCCGGTCGGATCGTGGAAGATGAGATCGGCCATCGGCCCTTGTGGTCCCCGTCCGGCCTCCATTGCGCGCTGAAATGGGCCGAACCTTGGCATGCCGGGTCCATTCCGGAGATTCCGTTGCGCGACGACAATCGGTCGCGGGCGCGGGGGCCGTTTGCGAAACCCGCGACATCCTTTATCTGCGAGGTCAGTGGCGTCGGCTCGTGGCGCCGTCGAAGCCCTGCGGAAGGGACCAGCCGCGCCAAGATGAACCGGTTCTTCCGTTTCCAGCGCTGGGGACCCTACGACGACGCGGCCGGCTGGCTGCGCGGCCTGGCGATCAGTGTGGCGGCGGCGTTTTTCCTGAGTGTCGTCGGGGCGTTCGAGTCGAGCCGGCTGCCGTTCCTCCCCCGACTCGGCTATTGGCTCTTCCTGGTGCTGGCCGGTTGGCTTTGGGGCGCCTTTGTCTCCAGGTTCTTCTTCCGCGGACGCCTTAGTCGGCTGGAGACCTGGACCCGCGTGGGGCTCGCCTCCCTGACATTGTCGATCCCGTTCACGGTGGTGGTGGCCATAGCCTCGATGCTGGTGATGGGGTCGCACTTCGAGCTTGCGGACATTCCCATCCTGATCGGTTCGGTGCTGACCATTTCCCTGGCGATGACGGCGATCAACGTGCTCGTGGATCGCCATGGCGTGACCACGGCCTCGGCCACGCCGGCGAAATTCCTGGAGCGACTGCCGCTCAAGCTGCGGGGCGCCGAAGTCTGGGCCGTCGAGGCCGAGGACCACTATCTGCGGCTCCATACCTCGAAGGGGCAGGACCTGATCCTGATGCGGCTGGCCGACGCCGTCTCCGAGCTCGACGGGATCGAAGGCGCCCAGGTGCATCGGTCGTGGTGGGTGGCCCGCGACGCCATCGCCGAAGCCAAGCGGGGCGACGGCCGCGCCACCCTGACGCTGAAGGACGGCGCGGAAGCCCCGGTCAGCCGCACCTACGCCCGTCTGCTCCGCGATCGCGGCTGGATCTAGTCCAGGGTCCTGCGGGCCAGCCACTGCTCGCGAGTCTGGCCCCAGACGTCGCAGACCATGTCCTCGTAGGGCGCGGGCATGGTCGCCTGACGAAGGATCGTCGAGCCCAGCTTGCGCGCTACGCCCCGCGAGGCGTGGTTGTCCGGCTCGATGGTGTGGATGACCTCGGTCCAGCCGAGCACGTTGACGGCGTAGTCCACGCAGGCGATCGCGCCCTCGGTGGCGTAGCCCTTGCCCCAGGTGTCGCGGCAGAGCGCCCAGCCGACCTCCGTGCCGGGCCAGCCCTCCGGCTGCCAGGGTCCCATCCGGCCGATCCAGCGACCTGTGGCCTTCTCGATCACCGAGAGCATCGAGAACCCGCGGATGGCCCACGCGCCGGTCACCGAACAGATGCCGCGCCAGGCGACCGAGCGGGCCTGGGCGCCGCCGATGTGACGCATCGTTTCTTCATCCGCGGCGAAGGCGGCCCAGGCGTCGAAATCGCCGCTCTGCGGAATGCGCAGGATAAGGCGTTCGGTCTCGAGAATTGGGGCTGGCGCGAAGGACATATTTCAGGCTCAATTGCGTCGGGAGAGATCGTTGGGGGGGTAGCTTAGCCGTGGGCGCGGCAGGGCGACCATACCCCATCGTACGTCGAGGGATCCTGTTGGGGAGGATCACTCATGTTGCTGTCTTCGTCACCCGAAGAACCCTCACCGAGATCAGCGCTCCCCAGCCGGGGTCTGCTGTTCGTGGGCGTCGCCGCAGCCGCTCTCATGGGCGTGGGCCTTGGGCTGTGGGCCCGTCCGGCGATGAGCGAGCGCCAGATGGCCCTGCCTCAGGTGGAAGTGTCCGCGCCCGTCGCGGCGCGGCGTATGCTGCAGATCGTTCTCGACGACACGCCCGCTCCACTGGGCGCGCCGATCGAGCTGCTGCCCAGGCCCGAGGAGTCACCCAGAGCCGCGGCGCCCGAACCTCCGGCGCGGGAGCTCTTGGCCCCCATCCGCCCGCCGGCGGGACTGGTCCGGGTCCAGACGCTCGAGCCTGAGCCCGTCGAAGCCGCGCCGCCGCCAACGGCCGTTCGCCGGCCGGAGCCGAGGCCCGCCCCTCAGAAGCTCGCGGCGCCCAAAGCCGTGAAGATCAAGGCCGTGGCGCCGCTCAAGGCCAAGCCGCCCAAGCCGCTCAAGCTTGAAAAAGCGCCCAAGCTGGAGAGGCCGCCCAAGCTGGAGAAGGCGAAAGCCGTCGAGAAGGCCAAGCCTCCCATGAGCAAGGTCGCCAAGGCCAAAAGCGCCCCGGCCGTGAGCAAGGTCGCGAAGGCCGCCCCTCCCACCCGCATCGCCAAAGTCGATCGCCCTGTGAAGCCCACCAAGCCCCCCGCCCGCCTCGCCAAGGTCGATCGCCCCCCGAAACCCGCCCGGATCGAGAAGGCCGTGGTCAAGCGGCCCGCCAAGCTGAGCGCGCCCGTTCGCGCCGTCGAGCGGATCGCGCCGCGCAAGCCCGGGGCAGCGCCCAAGCCACAGAAGGCCAAGCTGGAGATGA
>Ga0307513_10001019_pt1 | contig 40576 bp, 44 predicted proteins | sample 15_EM_MG_FD_202174 | JGI IMG/M metagenome (GOLD analysis project Ga0307513, IMG submission 202174) | Populus trichocarpa ectomycorrhiza microbial communities from riparian zone in the Pacific Northwest, United States - 15_EM | ecosystem: Host-associated > Plants > Roots > Unclassified | place...
CTTATTTCTCCGTGCTAGAAGTACTATTTCCTAGTAAATTTATCTGACCTATTTGTCTATGTCGCGCAGTTCTCTGTCAAAATAGATATTCTATAAAAAATACACTTCTCTCCTCTCACTTTCCCGCCCTAACCAACTCCACATTTATCCGTCCATCCATCCCCCCAGAACTCCAATTTGATTCCCTCCTTCCCTCCTCCCTTCCTTCCTCCCTCCATCCCCCCCCCCTACGTAAGACTTCCGCGAATATGCAAAAGAGCAAGAAGGAACAAAAGCAAAAGCAAAAGTATTCCAGACACTCCCGAGAAGCGATTCGAGGTCTTACTACTCTGCTGCCTAATCAGGCAAGTTAGGTGAGGACCGACCCTTCCCTCACCAGCATATTTAATTCCATCAAAAAATCATACTTGCATACCACCCACCACCTTCTACCACACCACTCCCGCTTGTATGCTCAAAGCAAAGATCATGCTCAGAGGGGTAATCCTTCCTCTCAGGGGTAATCCTTCCTCTCACACCCCCCCCCCCATCCAGAGAAATCCCTCCAGGAAGTTCTTCCGACGAGCCCATTCTATGGTATGAGCCCCATCACGAGAGTCCGCAAAAACTCCCTCTCTCTAGAGGCAAGCCACCCTTTCATAATACTGCATTCGTGGTCCCTGACGGGGACGGCCTATATACTGCACATTGCCCACCGTACTGGCATAGCATAATATGCCCTAGATATCATCGCGCTATGAACCCAGAAAAACATACACTAGTACATCCCCCTTACCCGGCACAGGAACAAAAATCCACTAACCACCGGAACACCCAATGATAGCAGCGATACTACCCCCGGCCTCTAACCAAAAACCGACAGCTACTACCACCATCACCGCTTTGACTTCCTTTTCTTCCGATCAGCTGAGAAGGGTATATCTCCACAGAGAAAGGCTCAATAAGTGTCAATACACACATGGGGGGGGGCCGCCCCCCCCCCCCCCCCCCCCCCCCAGCCAACCAACCAACCAACCAACCACCCCACAGCACAAAAAATCCCACACCAGCATACATTACCATCCGCCACCGAGCACGCCATATCCAACTACCATACAGCACACCCCAGAATACCCAACCCTCGTCACAATAACTACCACAAACCCAACAACAACAACAACAACCTCAACAAGCAAACCCCCAAACAACCATCCAACCCGTGTAAAACAGATCTCCCGGAATATTACCATCGGACGAAGGGCCTCTACCAGATAGAAGTTTTAGCATGCCGCCGCAGTGAATGCTGCTCAAGAACCAAGGCCGGATGGATGAAAAGAAAAAGTAAAAAAAAAAACACAATCCGGATCTTCCGCAAAATATCCTCATAATCATTATTATTATTATTATTATTATGTAATTATTTATTATCCGCGACGCGGCTGGGGGTCGGTCTAAATGTGTATTTACTAAATCAAGCCCCTCAACCCCGCGTGATATGTGTGAACCCCCCCCCTCTCTTCACCTCTCCCTTGAGGATCTAGAGTGCTTTTTCTTTTCCTTTCTTCCTCCCTTTCTGCTAGCCGAGCCAACGCGGTCTATTATGATGGTATCTTGCGCAAATCCCCCAAAAAATATTCACTGCTGGAACTGTCTACAGCGAGTGAGAATCTGTGATGTGGTCCGTGGACATTTAAATTACCGTAGCCGCTCACCAACAAGTCTCACAAAAGGCAACGCAGACCTTCCATATACCGCCGCACACTTCCAATGAATGCTACTTGAACGAAATTTCTCTGCACCAATTTTTACCAATGTATTCCACTATGTGTTTATATTATTGATCTTTGGTTTTTTTTCCGGCCTTCGTGACCGTGGGGGTTATGTGCCGTTGTCGCGGCTAAAGTTTTTCCTATTCCTTGGTGCGCGGTTAATTTTGTCCAGGGACAATTATAGATACCTGAGGGGGAAATGATCGGGACGTTTGTTTGTCCTCATCGCCAAGAAAAAATCACATGACAAAGTCCGCGGAACAGGTCACGTGGCATACTGGTAACACCGTAGGAACCAAGTTTCACTGCTTTTATTCGGATTTTTCCAAAAGTCAAATTACCATCCGGCCATTCCCCCCATTGAGCAGTAACAAGGTAAGGCCCCCCTCAAATCCATTAAAGCTTCAGGGCGAAAGGTGTGCGCATCTAGCTTTAGCATTAACGCTTAAGACTGCCGAACGGCACATAAATCGGGCATCGTCGCTGGTTACACGAATCTACAATTACATACAGTCCCCGAGCTGTGTTCTTAGACACTACAATGTCTTATAGTCTACCGCGCCTCAACGTTGTGACAAAAGCGATAATGGTATCAACCGCCGCGTTCCCAGGGCCGCTTCGCCGCCATCTCCCTTGCAGGAAACACAAGTGACGATAAAAATATGGATAGATGCGCACGAACTATGGTACAAAAGAGGGGGAAGAAGAGAGACCCAACCTAAGAACAACCCCTCTATTCCAGTCTAATCCTCATCCATAGCCTCCACATGTCCAGGCTTACTCCCATCGATATCAGCCGCAAAGCTCGCTTCCTTATCCACCATCTCGACCAACACGCCCACAATATTCTCCTCGATACCCCGCTTGCCCAACTCCTCCAAATGCTTCTTCGGATCCACCTTCCCAACATAGCGAGTTTTCATATCATCCTTCGTCAGGTCGTTCTCCTCCTTGACACGCTTCTCATAAGAATCGGCGAGGCCAACCATCTTTTCCAAACGCTCCTGGTTCTCCTTGGCAAGGAGTTTAAAGTCCTTCATCGTCAGGCCGTCGGTCCATACCGTCTTGTGCAGGTTCATGAGCATATTCTCCTCCAGGTGCGTTTTGCGGTAATTGATGAGGATAGAGTAGTAATGTCTGTTCAGCCCGTGGATCAATGCCTGGATAGAGGGTTTATTGAGATGGCCGAGATTGGAGGTGGTCTGGCGGGGCTCCTGTCCGAGCATAAGGGATTGTGGGTTAATCAGTCGGAAGGCGTCGATGACCACCTTGCCCTTGACAGATTGGATAGGATCAATGACAACGGCTACCGCACGGGGCGTTAGTTGTTCGAAGGACTGCTGGGTGTTGATATCGACGCTCGACAGCCAACACCCAAAGCCCGGATGAGAATGATACCATCCGACGACGGTTTCTGGTCTATGTAACAAAACGAAATAAGAGTCAGCGCCACCCACCATTCCCCATCAACATCTCACCCATCCACATACCTCCCAGTCTGCCTTAGCATGTCCATCATCTTAGTCTGGAACACCGGATCAACAGCTTCAACCGAAACGCCCGTACCGCTCTGAGGCATCGCAAAGACCTACAAACAATTAGCCATCCATCCCACCCCCATCCATCCCATCCATCCAGGAAAGAAGCAAAACCCACATCAACCACACGAACAGTATAATCATCAACAAACTCCCCCAACATAAGACCCATAACCTCCATCGGCACACCTACCCACCAAGTCAGCACCCTCCCATCACCATCACGAAAGACAAAAAACAAACCAGCCCTCCCATGCCTCAACATCTTCAACAGCGCCAACGAAGAAATATATACGGTTTCCGAGTTGTCAATAACCGGCGTATCCTAAAGTAACAAGTGAAAGAGAAAAAAATTAGCACCACATGGACAAGAGAAAAAAGGCTCGACAAAAACAAACCACTCCCGGAGGCGCACTCATCCCACCAAGCCCTTGAGCCGCAGCATACATCTGGTTTAGCCGATCCATGATAGCGGTATATAATCTGGGAGATGAGGGAGTATTTGATGGATGGATGGATGAATAGGATGATGAATGGACGTCGACTTGGTTCAAACAAAGTGGGTGGAGGGGGAGCTCGAGTGAAAGTTGGAGGAGAGAAAGAGAGGTGGGTGTGTTATTGGGGATGGGGTATACTGCTATGATAGGTATTTTTCAGAATGGGTAGTTTTCAGAATGGAAGCTCGGGAAGAATGCCAAGACTCGCTTCCATCGCCAGCCGAAAGCAACACTTGTGGCGCAGTTGAACCTTTGGCTAGGGATGGATCAATAGAATGCGGGGTGGAGGGGAGATGGACCGCAATAACGATGACGGGCCGGCCATGAGATGAGGCCATATCCGCGCCCGACTCATTATCTGCTCGCAGAAGCCGATGCTAGCAATCCCACTCATAAACCCCGTTTAGCACATAAGTTACCGGTACCGTGCTCTAGCAACCAGTAAGTTCCCACCCCTAACAACACCAATACCGCGGCATCCGCGCCCATCTGAGAACTTAATAGTCTTCCATAGATCTTAAGATTCATCAATTGTACTGTAGACTAGCTACCGCCTTTTAGTCATATCATAACCTACATCACGTCGTCATATATAAAAGATATAAGGAAGACCCAAAGCAGAAAGAAAAGAAAAGAAAAGAAAAAACACGGGTAAACAAGATATCCAACAATAACAATAATAATATCATGAAACACCACCCCATCCTGTACCCATCGCTACGCTCTCTTTGCAACTAACCCCGTCTGTCCCAGGTTGTTGTAAAAAAAAATGAAATTACAAGACATTTTTTTTGAAATGGGAGACGTAAAATAATCAATGGGAAAAAAAATTGAAAGAAAAAAAAACTCCAAATCAATGCAACATACACCTAGTTTGTGGGGGAACATAAGAAAGAAAGAAAAAGAAAATAGGCATCGGAACGAAAAGTTTTCAGAAATTCGTAGGCCTCCTCTTGAGGGAGAACTTCCTCTTCATTGCTCCACTCCCCGTATTGAGTTTTTCCTTTAATACTCCTCCCTTCTCTTTAATCGTGCCTACTCCGATAAACTCGATTTGGAATTTCGTCCCTTTGATCGGCTTTGTCACGCGCTTCTTTCCGACGCTCGTGGCCGACTCGGTTCTATGCAGCTCTTGTGCGTAGGCCGACGTATGCGGCGCGGAGATGGTGCGAGAGAGACCTGTGCCTTCTGCGTCGTTAGGACCATCATGACGGGGTCGCCACCAAGGGTGAAGTTTAGACTCGCGCATGCTCTTGGGCTGACTAGAGATGGGGGGGCGGCGAGCCGTTTTACGGGTGCCGGACATGGGGAATGAGGTTGAATGTTTGGGAACGGGGATTGAGGGCTTTGTTGGAGGGGTGGGATCTTGGGAACTCTTGAGGGTTCGGACTTGGCCGGTTGGCTTGCGGTGAAGAAGGGAGGGAGGGGGATTACCGAGTGGGTTTTTGAGCTCTGCTCCGGGAGACGGAAGCGGGAGTGGAGTTGCTGGTATTACGTTAAGGGTTGGTGCGCCGGGTGGCGGAAGGGGAATTTTCTTTGGGGTTTCAGGGTGCTCAGGCGAATTGGGTGAGCTAGGGTTAGAGCCGGAGGCAGAGGCCTCGGATGCAGATTGAATAAGAACGAGGTCCATTTTGTTCTCCTGAGGGGACTTCGGGGACTTGGCGGATCTGGGGGATCTCGGAAAGTTCCCAAGTTCGGCGCGTCGGGGAGACATAGGAGGGGATGCGAGCCCACCCTCTTCAGCATCGTAAAAGACTTCATCATCCTCCTCCTCATCGGTGTAACCGTTCTCGTCAGTATCCGCATTTTCTGTTTCGGCCGCTTCCTCGCTGGTGGCCTTCTCAGCCATTTCCTCGGCTGGCTCCCCGAAGTATTCCGGTGAATCTGTTGTTTCACTTTCGACATTCTCCAAAGAAGACCGATAAGATACTATTCGTGGTGTTGGCCAAGGTGTCACTTTCCTTCCGCCGGTGCCGTTGATTCTTGCCTTGGCCATGCTTGCCCCCAGAAAGTACTGGTCGGCCTCATTCTCACTCTCATCCTCCTCCTCTTTTGTGCTCTCTTTGGAATCTATTTCGCCATGAGTAATTGCAGCCTCTACCTTAGCCTTGTCCCTGCCCTTGCCCTTGCCCTTGCTCTTGCCCTTCTTTTTAAGGCCATTGATCTCCGCGAGCACTTCATCCTCGTCTTTGAACGTACCCGGGATAGAGTGCTCGGGTTCTGACTCGTATTCGGATTCTGACTCTGACTCTGACCCAGACTCTGGGGAGGGCTCGGATTGGTGCGATTCGGCGGCTCCCTCGCTCTTTTCGCTCTTGATACTCTTAACACTCTTATTGCTATTAACACTCTTATCGTCCTCCAAAGTTTCGTGTTCCGGGTCCAGAGCAAACTCAAGCTTCCGCTCGACTGCCGGCGGTGACCCCAACGCAATCCCAATCTCATGAGCCATCGCAAACTCGGCATACAATGCCTCGTGGATCTCTATATTCTCTTCCAAAGAGCCCTCCAGCTCACCAACACTGCTGACCTGCTCTTCCTCGACCTCCTTAGGCTCCAAGAATTCCCCAGTAACAGGAGGAGTAATATGCGGGATATATGGTGCAAAGCTGTGATCCACTTCATCCTTCCAAACAAATTCATTCAGATCGAGCAAATTCTGCTGCTCCTCCCGTCCCAAGTGCTCCTTGAGCCCAGGAATTTCCGTGCCATCCGCGAAATATGCACTCTTAGGGCTCCGTTTCAATGACTTTGGGTGATGGAGGCCCGATGGAGCGGCATCTTTTGGCGGGGTTGGCGGTGCGCTGACTCCCGGTTGCGTGGTGGGAGGTGAAACGGATCCCGATCCGGAGGGCGAAGCCTCATGTATATTGGCCCTAACCCTCCTCAGAACTCGCGAACTCCTACCGTGGCGAGATTGGGGGGTGGTTAGCCCGTCGATATCAGCGTTGGTAACTGGCGGCCTCCCGCGACCACGTTGAAACACAATTTCCTCGTCGCTGCCATCGGAACTCTCCGAATCGTCGATGTCGTCATTGGAACTCGCCAAAGGCGGAGTGGGCGGGGGGATTGGGCCACCAGCCGGAATAGGTGTGGTTGAATGGGAGCTAATCTTTGGCGGGATCACCGCAGTAAAGGTCCGTACCTCGTCGAGGACCACACCATCTTGATCCCGCGAGGAACATCTCGAATGAGCGGGTGATCTTCGAACCGGCGATATTCGGCCATGCGTTAAATAGAGTGAAGCTAGTGAAGAACTGCTAGGGTAACTGTAAAGAGTATTCGCAGGACCTCGGGAAGGGGAGTAGTCGATTGTACGGCGTGGCGGAGAAGTAGCTCTCCTTCGGGTGAGTCGTCTAGGCGGGGAAACGGAAGTTGGAGGAGTCCGCGAATGAGGGGGGGAGTGAGACATCGCGACCGTCTACCTAACCGATATATCCAAACCTCTTTGTCTTCTTCTTTTCCAGTAGAATCGCAGGATAAACCACCAAATGGGAATTTATAAAAAAAACAGGAGGAAATAATGAAATCGAAAAATAAAAGGCCCGGAGATGTCAAAAGCGCGGAGTTAAAAGGGCTACCCGTAGGAGAGAACAGAAAAATCCCAAAACAGGAAGCCAACGAAACCGAACCAAATCCACAATCCGGGAAACAGGAATAGAGCAGGGGGGCGGTGACAGTCTAGAAACTATAATGCCGATACAATGATCCCTCCTTTCCTTTCCTCCCTTCCCTTTCTATGATAGTATCTCTCTCTGCTCCCTTGGAAGCGAGAACAGAAGATCCTAGTAAGAACGTCACCGCTAAATATCGAGCACCGAGTCTTTGCGGGGCCGCACCCGTGAGTGACCCTTCCGTCCGCTTTTGATGCTAGGCCTTTTGTGGCTATTTGGAGAGATCCGGAATCGGAGAAATTAAAAAGAGCCCGGAACAATCCTCCCAATTTCTATTCTTCCTTATCCTTTCCTTTCCCTGTCCTGTCCTGTCCTGTCCTTTCCTCTTCCTTTGCTCCCCAACTCAAAGGTTCCCCTCCTTCTCTCTTCAAATATTTCTCCACAAAAACGGTGTATTTGTTGCTGCAGTGGTTGTTATATTACTCGCTCGCCGTGGTCCACTCCGGTTCCGTGGCAAAGGATTCGGTAATTTGTCCGCTGAGGTTTGTTGGTCCGAACCTTGGAAAAAAGTATTTCCTTCAAGCAAAGGAAAAGAAGGCAAAAAAAAAGAGAATCAGACTTGAAAAGGGGGGTAGGTAGTAAGTAAAATAAAAGAAATATATGATGGGAAGCGAAGCGTGAGAGAGGGGGGGGGGGGCTGGCAGATCACGGAAGGTCAAAAAATTAGTGCTTGAGTTGTATCATATCGTTACCGCAGCGAACCAGCTAACTTAACCCAACCAACCAGCCATCCAAAGCAGGCAGATAGGCAGAGCAGAAGAGGGGGTGGTGGCGTTGAGAAAAAAGAAAAAAGGTTCACGAATTGAAATGCTAGCCTAGATGCTCGTCAGTGTCTCAACGACTATCTGCTTGCATGAGAAGGGAAAGTGAAGAGAGGGAGGGTTGGATGTGTGTGCGTCTGTATTTTTTTCCCTCTGGGAGGGAGGTGGGTGGTGTGAAATCGAGTGATGGGCCAATTATTCACCTTTCTTATCATGAGCTTTTATGGGAAGGGAAAGAGGGGGAAGGATGAATCAGCGGCGAACTGGGGTGAGAATCACGGAAGGGAAGGAAGCGATTTCCTAACTCATTTGTGGTTTTTCACAAGTTGTATTATTATTATTTTATTATTTTTTCCGCGGGAGAGAGAAACCAGATAACCTCAGTAACTGCGAGAGATACCACTGAACCAATTGTATGTCCTTGACGGGGCTTAGTGCGGTATCCGAGATATCACGCTTTTACGGTATCATACAACACGATGCGGCTATATGGAGCTGAAGTTTTTTTTCTTCCCTTTCTTCTCCCAAACTTCCTTCCATCAAATTTGATTTGTTCTCCAACCTCAACAAATCTGCTTCTTCTTGCCTCTTTTAATTTTTGGGAAATTCATGAAACAGCCCTTTCCCGCTTCACTACCCTTCCCGAAGGAGAGTCTCTGCCTACTGCACGCGCGCGCGCGCTCACGCACGAGGAGGAAGAGCGAGGGAGGGAGGGAGGGGATTTGACCTCTCAAAAGATGCGGGTATGATAGAAGACGGAGGGGTTGGGCGAGTGAGTGAGTGAGCGAGGGCAAGTGGACTGCGCTGCAGAAAAGCCAGATCAACCAGTAGAGAGTAAACCTGTGTTCCAATGCGGCCCATGTAACTCCGAACCAAAATGTTTCCATTTCACTTTTCTGTCCCTATCAAATGGGAAAACGCAGGTGGAGAGCGGGCTGCTATTCGTCGTTCCTTCGAGGGCAACGCAGATGCTCTGCATGCCGGCCTATGGCGAGCCTTGGTGGACACCCCCTCTATAATTAATGCGCAGGAGGTTGCAGCCGGTTATATACGTCGCATTGGTGGATTTTTCTGCGTGAGGAAGAAAAGGTTATTTAACAGCGAATGATTCGCCGCCTCGCTATTTTGTTTCGGTGTGGGATTGAGTTTTGGTTGGTGGGGAAGTGGGGGTTGGGATCTAAGGCAGCGGTGGATTCAGGGTGGGCTGTTACTGGGGCCAGCGGAGGGTTGCTTTGGCCGTGCTTGGTCAGGTTACTGGGGACGGACTTGGAGTGGATTGGCAGGGATAACTGGTCGCTGGTGCACTGGACACTACCGGTAGCTAGTCTAGAAGGGAGAGAAGGAAATACCTCTATTTAGTATATACAAGTTAGCTTGTGATACCCAGGTACTCGTACTTACAATACGCCTTTCAAATTGCGAATACCCTGCGCAGTGCATACGGCAGATTACTCGAGCACCGGTACTCGAGTACAGTGAACTTCAATACACACTACCGGGGGCTACTCTATCATATGTTTGTTCTTCTACTCGTAATTTACATGATATTGTGTCCCCAATTTCAAATAGAGGCTCTGCCCACCCTCTTCGCCATTTTAAACCTGGGCTACGGACACGGTTTACCATACACGCACAGATTAGAAGTATGAAACTAGTATAGTACCTATCGGCATCCAAGCCCCAATCCCTCTTTCCCCCGACCAATACTCTGTCCTGCGACGATTGCTGGCAACGTTGTCAATGCATCCCTTCTATTTCCCCCTTGCAGCGCTGCCGGATCCGCCAGGCGCTGTTACAGAGCCTATAGAGCACCCGTTGTCCTGACGAACCTTTTACTGTACCATACTGGTACTCGAGCACATAATGGGGGGTGCGCAGTCTTCGCTGTGCACGTTGTTAATGTGAGAAATGGATGAGTTGTTGAATGAAGTGTGTTGTGCTGTGTCGAGGCTCGCTCAGGGCTTGCAGGCAACGGATGGCAGAGGAGGAGAGGAGGAGGTGTGATGTGGAGGCTCCCGGGTGAGTTTCCGGGCGAGCTAAGAGGTTCTGGGCGCGTTGACAAATATTCGCCGTGTTTTAACCGGTATTTTGAGATGAGGTTCGTAGGCCCCCCTGACATCTCTCCAAGGGCAATTGAGGGCCTTTGACGGATGCCTAAATTCCCTAAGGCTTCTGCCCTAGAGCTGGCGGTAAGTTACCGGTATGATACGGCAGTTATGGCCCCCGGTGGGAGGAGGATCCTCACGGCAGAATATCATTTTGACACATGCATAAAAAGACCACGGTACTCTACGGGATGGTATCGGTACTTCCAGAATGTATCATACCGATTCTAACACAGCGGTCGCACACCCGGGCCGGGAGCATACCTCGCTTCTAGGATACGGTCACATCAAAACTCGCGTCGATATCTCCGAAAAAGAAAAAACAAACAGGCAATACACCCTCCACCTCCGATACATCACTCGGTTCATTCCTTTTTCCATTCTCAAGAAAAAAGAAGTGCAGTTTCCCTCACGAATCCACGATTCGCACTTCATTTAATATCAGACAGGTCATATCGCGCCACCCAAACGTCGGCGAATTGGGTCGAGAGAACCAACAGGGCTGGTTTGGATGAAATTCAGATGAGAGATCGAGCGAGTCGAATGAGGGAGAGTGGTTGTGGAATGCTAGATCGGGTTTGCGTGGACGATGGATTGTGGGGCTAGGAGACGAGAAGGAGAGACGGGGAGGGGATGCGAGGGGAGGGTGGAAGGGAATTGACGTCAAACACTTTTGCAAACGGCCCCTCCAGTCAGTTTTCCTCCCTTGTTGTGTCTAGGTGGGCCATGGATCTGGAGAAAGATGGGTTGTGTGATGTGGATGCCTGAAGTGGTGGCCACATGGATTCATTGATCTGTGGACCCTTAATGATCACGAGGGGAATTAATCTTGTTGGATCCATGGAACAGCCTGCGCGCGACAGCTGCTGGTATGATATCTGAATTAATAAGATTGATTCTTAAAACCATCTCGAGTTGGGCTACAGCGAAGCGAGGCGAGAACTCCCATACAGCTTTTAGTCTATAGGACAGGGATTATTTGTATGGGCGTTCTCGTCACCGGTATGCCGTAGACTCGCATCGCCGTGGAATACCGCACAGCACTCGAGCAGTGCATCGACCAAAGTCTGGGGATTAGTCCACCAATGAACCCCCGGATTGTGCAAGAGACAATCTTGACGTGCAAGGGCTCTCCAGTAATTGAAACAACGTCACGGGCGAATTAGTAGATACTGGTAATTGTCAAGGAACGGAGAATGAAACTAATTTTCAAAGATACCGGTATTATTCCATAGGGGAGATCCGGATTAGTAGGAGTGAATCATGAGAGCACGCCTGAGGCGACCCCGGGTCCAAAAGGTGTTTTTCGATTACTAAGACCCGAGAGGGTCCGCCAGGTTTGCCTAACAATTTAGAGCCTGTTTGGCTACAACGGTTCTGTTCCGTTAGGCGACCCTTTCTGTGAAAATGACCTTCTCTCCGTTTGGAAACGGAAGGAAAAGGGTCGTTTGCATGGGAGAACGGAACGGAACCGTTGTAGCCAAACAGGCTCTTGAAAAGTCTCCGGGCGCTTTTGTGCCAAGACAGGTATTAATAAGCGCAAGGCGTCCAGAGACTTTTTACATGGCAAGTATATGCAAGTATCACAGCATAGGGTAATAAACCTCAGACAAACTACTCGAGTACTAAGGACTAGTAATCAAGTACGGTAATCAACCTGGCTTAAAAGGCATCACATACCAAGATCCTTCCACTCAAAACTTGCACAAGTGCTTTTTAGCCCTCGAGGCCGGGTGCCTCTAGCACTGTGAAGGAGTCCCGGGAAGAAAAAAATAGTCGGAAGAGAAGAGGGAAGGGAAAAACCTGTGGGAAGGCTACAGGGAGTGCAAAAAACAGGACCAAATCTGTTGCTTGATGACGGCGGGGAAATCTAGCCAAGCCTGGAATGACGTTCGTGACGGGGAGGAAAAGGGTGGTGTTAACCCTTGCAGTTGCGCTCCGTCATCTTGCATCATACCGTATCCCCCGCCACCCCCCTTCCCTAGAAACCTTTTTGGAACCAGACTTTTGGATTCAACTTGCTCCTCCCGCAAATCGGGGTCCTTAACTCTTCCACAGCCTGCTTGCAGAACATGGTTGAAATAATAGCGGTGCCTTTTCGCGCTGAAATGAAACTCGACTGCTCGGTGGTTGATTGGTAAGCCGGGGAAGTTAATTTGGGTAACTTCAAGTTATTACTGCAAGTGGAAACAGGAATTGTTTCTTCATCCCAACTTTGGCCCTGTTAAACCTTCCCGACCCTATCATAAGCGAGCGCTCTGGAGCGGGGGAAACCAGTGTCGGTGCTCGTGTGTTGGGGTGATTCAGCCACTCCACATTTCGCAAGACACCAGACAACTAAAATGAGTACGGTAAGTCAGCGCGGCGGCGGCACGGGGTGTCTCCAGTGCGGAGGTGTGAGTCTGTGTTCGCTCGCGAGGACATAGACTAAATTTCAGGGAAAAATTGATACATGATACAGGTATTTGGGGGGTGGTGATATCTGGACGTCTTTGAATGACGACCAGGGAGGTGCGGGATTGGGAGTTGGAATGCCCGCGTGCATGGAGGTATAGGGCTGTACCGTACAGTACGGCACGCCCTTGCTCGTGGAATGGGGATAGCCCCCAAGTTCGCCCCAGTGCCTCCTCTTCCGCCACCGGTAGGAACATACTTCGCGCCCCCCTCCCCCCCGCTTCTTTCCAGTACTGGTGGTGACGATTTGAGTGACGGAACTTCTTGGCTGCCGAACCCAGCTTTGTCTCCGCCAGCTGCAGTTTAGTTACAAGTGAACCTTACCGTACTGAACTTTCTCTTGCCCCTTGAGTAGACTATCTATCTTGATCCTCCCGGTCCATCACAGAGCTTACCACCGTCAACTTTTCAATTACGGTATCCCTATCCTCCAGATTTGGACACAGAACCCCCCCGCTTTGATTTGTGTCTCGCAGTATTGCTGCCTCTTAATATCTCGGCGCTACCCCCCATGTCCTGAGTCTGTATCGCATACAAGTATACTGGACTATCTACTTACAGTACAACCCCTTTCCCCCCACCGCGCTCACAGATTCGACTCCCCCCAATATTTCCATATCCTTTGAACGACCCCGATATTGTAGGAGTAAGAAATCTCTACAAGATCGATAACACCAGTTTCTACTAGTTTCCTGGAACTCTGCGGCTTATTCGGAGCCGGCACACACTCTGGACTGCACCAATACCTGCAGTGATTTAACTTAACTTACCTTCGTCATTATGCCTGTGATAGAGGTGAGTTTTGGGCTTTCCACATTTCACTTAATCCTGTGTCCCCTTCATTCCCCCCACCCCACTCCCCTCCCCCCCCTGGCGATTCCCTCTCCGGGCCCTGTTTGATTCCCCCCCCCCACCTTTTCCGTGAATCCTGCGGGTATCAAATCCTGGACTACGCATGTCATCGTGCTTGGTTTTTGCTGCCTCATGACGGTGACTTCCCACTTGTATCTTAGCAATACTTCTCTTGCTTATCATCTCAATCCCTCTTCGCCGCTTTTTCTGCCCTTGTACTCGTCCCCCTTTGTTCTCTATTTCGAGCAGCGTTAGCGCAATGGTTTGGCCTTTTATTGTGGTATTTTCATCCTTAAACTCAATGCTCTCGCAATCACTTACTCCCTTACCCCGCTTTCCCCCCCCCTCTATCATTTGTTTCTTAGCCCTTCGTCTACGCATTCTCGGCTTCGGCGCGTACGCAACAATTTTCCCTTCACTATAAACGCAAACAAACAAAAGAGTGCTCCAGAACTAATGGCGACGCCATATCAGAATCTCAAAAACTTTATCCGCCATGGGAAACAAGCGCGGAATCATGATTCCCATTCCCAGCCTACCCCTCCTCCTCCTCCACAGCAACACTACGCGCATTCCGACCCAATGACAACCAGCCCAGCCGATCAGCAACGTCGGGGACAAGACTATTCAGTGGCTCCCGGCGCTGACGGTAATCGTAACATTGCGGCTGCGGGGGTGCACCAAGACCATCTGGTTGATCTGGGGGTGGTGGTGGCCGGAGGCGGTCACGGTGGCATCACGGCTGGCGGAATCGGCGCTCATGGTGGAAAGGTATACGACGAGAACTTGCTCGCAAAAATTGTAGCCGAAGAGAGGGAGAACAGGGAGAGATTACCAAAGTATCCCGGCCTGGAGCGGTGGGCCTTGAAGGAGAAGATGGGCGATGGCGCCTTTAGCAATGTCTATAGAGCGAGTGATATCCAAGGGGAATACGGAGAGGTCGCTATTAAGGTTGTACGGAAATACGAATTGAATGCGTCACAGGTATGAAGTTCCTCTTTTCGCTTTGCTTTTGCTTTTTGTTTTGTTTTGCTTTACCGCTTCCCCTTGCCCTTTATCTTTCCATCATAAAACGGAGGAGAAGAGGGAGCGGTGCGCACCAGCTTTGGGGGAAACATTTGACCAACGCGTGTATCGGGGGCTGCTTCGACTTAGAACAACGACCATCTGCATCCCGACTTTAAAAAAGCTCCAAAGACAGTAGAGGTGGGCAAAGCTCTCCCCACCATACCTTTATAAGCCACCGTTTGAAAAACGTAGCCTCCTTTTTTTTACCTCGCATTTTCCTTTTTTTTCTTCTTCTTTCTTTTCCCCTTGAGCGGTTTCTAGCCGGTCCGATGGCTTTCTCTTCGCCTGGAACCCGAAATTAAGGGACCAAGTTTGAATTGGAGGGGCTTTTTGCTAACTAACCTTTTGCATGTCAGAGGGCGAACATCTTAAAAGAAGTGCAAATAATGCGAGGGCTCAATCACCCGAATATTGTCTCGTTGATTTCATTTTCGGAATCACGGAGTTACTATTACCTTGTTTTGGAACTATGTCCCGGAGGGGAGTTATTCCACCAGATTGTCCGTTTGACGTACTTCTCGGAGAACCTTGGCAGGCATGTTATTGTACAGGTAGCAGAGGCGCTCAGATATCTGCATGAAGAAAGAGGTGTTGTGCATAGGTAAGGATTTCTTTTCCAGTAAATTTCGTCCCCCGTGTCCGGTGCACCTCTCCCATTTTTGAGCCTCCACAACTGACGTCACACTGCATAAATGAAAGAGATATTAAGCCTGAAAATCTACTATTTGAGCCTATCCCATTTATTCCGACCAAGAACCCTAAACCCCGGGGCCCGGATGAGGAGGACAAGGTGGACGAGGGCGAATTCTTGCCGGGTATCGGAGCCGGTGGAATCGGTCGGATAAAGGTTGCCGATTTCGGCCTTTCGAAGGTGGTATGGGATACCCAAACAATGACACCTTGTGGAACTGTCGGATACACCGCTCCCGAGATTGTCAAGGATGAGCGGTATTCAAAGAGCGTCGACATGTGGGCTATGGGCTGTGTTTTGTACACTCTGCTATGCGGATTTCCACCTTTCTACGACGAGAGCATATCCGTACTCACGGAGAAGGTGGCAAAAGGTCAATACACATTCCTGTCACCGTGGTGGGACGACATTTCCAAATCCGCTCAAGACCTCGTATCCCACCTGTTGACCGTCGACCCGGAGAAGCGCTACACGATTCACGAATTCATGGCCCACCCGTGGATCCGAGGGACAGACGAGGAGACAACCGCAGCCCTGGATGCCCCACCCCTCGCCACACCCGCGATCAAAAACGTAGACAAGACCTTCACCCCGATGGTCGTCGAACCGGACTTTAGCCCAGACATTGGCGCCCCGGGCGTCGCTAAAAGAATGGACTTTCGTTCCCCGGGCGTGGTTAGCTTGCGCGAGGTCTTCGACGTGGGATACGCGGTGCACAGAATGGAGGAGGAAGGCAAGCGCCGGAAGAACTGGAGGCAGGGCTATCGCGGGGGGCCCCAGCCCCTGAACGAGGAGGACGAATTCGACTCGGAAGACAACAGCGCGGACGACCTCATGGAGGAAGCATCCTACTCGGGAGACGACGACGACGACGCGGTGAGTGAGCCGCCCGTTAAGATCCCGAGCGACGCGGACGACGTGGTGGGGGGCGTGGGCCAAACCCTCCGACAGACGGATCTGAACGCGGGAAGCACGTACGCCGGCAGCGTGGCGGCCGCGAGGGGAGCGGGGGTCTCGGGGTTGGGAAAGCAGCAGCAGGTCGGTAGTAGTAGTAGTGGTGCAAAGCACATAGCGTTCGCGCCGCCAGCTCAGGGAACGGGGAGGAGGAGAGCGCGTGGTGCATTTGAGCTCAGTCTCGATAACGCGACGCTGTTGGGGCGGAGGAAGAGGCAGGATCACCCGGTTGAAGCGTGATTCGTTGATGTTCGGTTGAAAGTGGTGGGAAGGTGTATTTTCGCACATAGAAACCAACAACACAAAGGCGGGAGAGGTGGATTTCACGATACACATGGACGGGAAACGGTGCGGGGCGTGTCATCATCATCATTGTGTTCTTTTTCTCTTTCCTTTTTCGTTTTTTTCTTCGCCTTGTTCTCTGATTTTTTTACCACATCTTGCATCTGCACATTTTTTTCCTCTTTCATTCATCCATCCACTTCATTCATTCATTCACTCACTCATCCATCCATCGAGTCAATCAAAGTAAAGTACATATCATACAACAAACAAAACAAATGTATCACACCAACGGGACCCCAAACCCACGAAAAATAAAATTAAAAAAGCCCAGAGTTCTTGAATAGTGCGATTGCATCAATTAATTAATCTCCCCTGGGTATTGTTATATGATAACAACATCAATCAACCGACGAGGAAATCGAGAGTACAAATATCGTACAAAACCTTCGCTGGCCAAATTTTTTCCCGGGTTTGTTCAACTTTCTGCTGGGGGAAGGGGGGTGTGGGGGGGTGGTGGGTTATATACTTGTGGTTCTGCGAGTCGGTACGGTTCTGGTGTTGGTGGGAGGGGTGGGAGGGTTAGGGTTTAGCGGCGGAAAAATTGGACTGGCTTTGCAGGGGGGGCTGACTGGGGTATGGTGTGGTACAAGTATCATATCATCGTTGTGGGTTTTGCTTGGGGTTGGGATAACTCTAGGGTAAATAAAATACGACTCGGTATCGTGGGTTGGAATTGCTTTATCTAGTCTACTGGTGTTTTGGATGTGATGTATGCTATAAAATACTACGGGTTGAATTTACAACTTGCCTTGTCGGCGGCATCGTACGCGATCGTGGAAAACCACCTGTACTCTGCTGGTGCATTATCTCTCCTCTCCTCTCCTCTCCCAATTCTACCGGTGCAGGGTAGAGAGCCATTACCGTAGCGCGATTGAGGAGCAGAGGCTACATTATCGGCGAACCGTGGAAAAGAGAACCCGCTGTGATGTCCTTCGTGAAGCGCTCTTCGAGATTATTGCGGTACTATCATACTATGCGGACTTATTCACTCTGGAGTCGATTGATCGCCCGGTGCCCACGTGTAGTACCGGTACCGTACTGTCAGATCCAACCGCCTTAGTCATCGGTGCGAAAATCCCAAGCGAGATAGCGTGCTCTTGTGGTTGGTCTCGGTCGGTTGTTTGCTACTAATAATGGTGGTTGTTTCTGTCGTGTGCTGGGTTTAGGTGATGGTATTATACGCGATGGCGATGGGCAAGTACCAGCGTAGAAGGGATGGGCGATTGAGGCTTTAGCTAGGGGTGACGTACTAGTACTAGTACTCTGCCGGTGCTCTACGCTCCGTTACTACTACCACTGGCATTTTCGATAGTAGCGTCGCGGCGTAATTCTAAGAAATCGCGGAGGTTTGTTGGTGGTGCTGCGGGGGGTATGCGGGTAGGTGTCCTTCCGGTATGATAAGGCTGGTGGACGGAAACTTGATGCTATGTCTTGCTTCTGCGCCGACGGGTATGAATTGAATCCAATGGGTCCGCCAGATTTACCAATTCGCTGCGGAAGGGGATTTTCTCGTTCGGGCGGGGAGTGTGCGGGTTTGAAATCGTAATGCCTTGGTACGTACTCCCGCAGATCGTGTGGGTAGCGGCTCCTTGTGAGGTCTTTGCGAAGGATGAGTGCAGGGTGGCCGATGTACTGTAAATCACGTGATTTTCTGTATTTGGATCAGGATGGTTTTGGTGACTGTCGTAGTTTACATTCACGTTCTCGCTAGAAGCGCTGGGGGGAGTACGAGTAGATGCTAAATGATTCCTTCAAGATGGATTTAGTGCACGGTGGGGACGTACTATTGTACGGCACAGCACTGGGTGATAGTGTTTGGTTGGCTTGGTGCGGGGGTGCGGGGGTGCGGGGGTGAGGGCAAGGCACTCCTACGCAGCGGGCTAACTTATCACCTCGCGCAGTGATGAGAGTGTTCGTGAATTCCCACCCACATCAAGCGGTGAAGCTACTTCGAGTGGTGGGCAGTTTTCAAAGGGTTGGGATAAGTAATAACTACCACTTGAAGGGCAATTCACCGAAGGGGGGGGAGCTGAGTGGTACCGGTATGTTGCCGTGGGGAGGAGCTTATATGATACTGAATAAACAGGCGACATGCAGGATGCCGGTATCCATATCCCAATTTCTCACGGTGGGCATTCCACCGGTACCAGAATTTCTGGATGTGTCCCCATCCTCCGATGTCGTGACTCTTCGGGCGAGCGCGATAGTGCACGAGCAGGGGATGTGTTCGGGTGCCTGCGTATCGCTGGCTCGGGTGAGCGGACAAATATTTGTTTCTCGCTCCCCGGTTTTTGGCGTTGGATATCATGGGTTGTTTGCCGATGCTTAGTCATACGGTTGACATGACTTTGTCATCGGTTACGATGCCTCTAGTCTTTTTGCCCCCTCCCTCCGTTTCGCTTCTTTCCTTTTCTCTCCTCTTAACAAGCCCTTTCTACACAGTGAACAAAGCTAACGAAAAAAGTGTTCTTAACACAAACCCCATTTGACCTTTAATCTCTCTCTCTCTTGTTCTCGCGTTCGGTAAAGTTCTTCCCATATCATACTATCTGTCAGTACCCGTCCAGCGGTTTGCGAACACTTCATTCTGCCCACCCCTTAAAGTATGGTTGATACTCGGCCCGCCGCGGATCATTTCCAACACTTGGTACGATACTCATGCTGCGCGCTGGGAATTTGAATTTCGGATGATTTACTGTGTGAGTGGGCTGGCACGGACTTTTTATTCTGTGCTCCGGTCATGGGTGGTCACTCGGTTATTTACCCACTCCGCAGGGCGCTCGCTGGTGTGCTCTGCTCATGACGCCTAACTTGAAACCTGGACGTGCCCTCGAATAGGATTACTGTAGATTGTGAATGGTGGGGTATACCTCTATTCTTGTAATTGCACGCTTCCTGGAAGTCTTTGAATCCTTCCTTGTGAAGTTTTTCTCTAGTTGCTGAAGTCCCGTCATGGCTCCCTTTTTGAACGCGGAGGGGTCTTCCCGTCTGCTATACCTCCCTCCAACCCTCTTGCTGAAATACCCCATCCACAAAACCTTACTTTAACTAATTTATCCCCGCGAGACGATTCTCCCCATTGTGGATTCCTGTTCCGGTTTGTCCATCGGCCATTTCTTCCTTCTAGTACTTCCAATGTGAGAGTCAGAGTAGGATAGCGGCTGATTCCGTCCGTGGCTGCCGCCTAATGGTATAGCGGCGGGTCTCGGAAGAATTGGTCTCCCTGGTTTCAAAATTTGACTCTTAGCTATTATAGGATGGTAATTGGTGCCTTGGGATGGAGTATCATACAAAAAATAAAAAAATCACATGCCCAGGAGGATGGAGGAGGAATTAGCTCTCGGTCCAAGGTTGGGAATTAGATCCTTGCCCGTTTTCACCCTTCCCCAGCGCTACCTCTCTGGGATGAATGTGCTAAAGGCGTAGTGTTCGGAGCCTGTCAAGTTTTTTATTTTTGATCTGGCGATCTTTGTTATCATACTTCGATGATGCCGGGGGAATTCCCGACCCTCTCCCGGAGAAGCTAAATGTAGAAATCTCAATACGGTACTCATACTCTTATCCCCGCGATTTCTCTAGATATGGGAAGAGAGTACGGATAGTCGGCTAGCATTGAAATATGTGTACGGGTTAAGGAGATATAGTGCCCGAACACTAACCAGCCCTCCCACCGCAACATTTGGCAGGAATTGACCCCAAGGGCATTACCAAACCTTAGACCTACCCCCCAGCAAAAAAGTGGTTCGCCGAGCATTTATTTTAAATGCTCGACTAATCCACTGTCCCCCGGATCGAACTCGTGATGGTCCCTGTTTCAAATTAGCCGACCAGTCTCCTAAGCCATTAGACCATAGGAACTGGCCGATAAAACTATTTTTTCTTGATCTTTTAACTGCTTCTTCGGAAAATAGGCATTTCAGGCGCCTGATACTTTAGCTTTTGTAAAAAGGGACAGAGGTATCCAATCGTAGTGCTCTCTCGTGATATTGATAGAACCAGGGGGTTCCGGTGAATATCTATGCTCTGCCAACGAAAAGCTCGCTTTCTTTGTCAGAGGAGAAATGTTCCCCGAATTCCATGGCTAGTATCCCTGATGTAACTACTCTTTGGTACGGGAAAGGGCAGGGATGAAACTTTTGTATGGTAAATTATCTATGCGTATCTGACAGTCCATACAAAATTCGGACTCAAGTGTTCGGGTTCGTATGCTTGTATTTTGCATATCTACTTTCTTGGGACTATGTTTGTTCTTCTGCTGGCGTTTGTCTGGTAGGCCACTGCATAGTATGCAGTCCCTCCCATCAGTTATGGAAGGGAGGTCGCTCGAATGATGTTAGAGTTGCTGCACGTAGTGTAGCTGATGTAAGAGCGGAGGATATCATACCAGTGTATCTTGGGTTTCCCTTCGTATTGGGTATGGGTAAATTGGCTGGTAAGCTCTTTGTGAGTACAGGTACTAAGGCGGGGGTTCCTTGGGCGTAAGGCCTCCCGTTCTCGTCCTGGATGCTGTCCCCTTTTTTATGCTTAGCTCTCGATACAACAAAAGCCGTGCTATCATACCTAGTTGGTATAGTCATTCCTTGGTAATTGGGTGTTACATTTCTAATGGTATTGTTGGGCGGAGATATTTCCCCCGTAAGCAAGAGAGTGTGGAGACGGTAGTAGTGCCGTATCTAGTAGTGTTGAGCTGCCTAGCGCAGTGGCCGGCGGCCGTCTGGTGCCGAGTGATAATATCTGTATTGCGAGACATTGCTCTAAAGTCGCTGCTAAGGATAAGGCAAAGAACCCATGTAGTTCGAAAATTTCAACATGGTAAGCTACCCCCTCCCCCCCCGCGTTTTTAGTGGTAGTGTTACGTGGGATCTTGTCTATCAGATGGGATAATCTCGTGAGGATTTTGCCCGCGAGTTGTCAATGCATGGAAATGAAGGTCGCACGTAAGTAGCCAATAGACTAAGAGATTTCGCCTAGAACTTAGTCACTATGGAGGAAAGACATGGAACGTAAGTTTCCCCCCTGTAATACTTCGTTCATTCGCTCTCGCTCACAACTCTGCTCTAAATCAAACCATCGGTAAAGACAGGTGTATAAGTAAAACATAATACTACTTCCTGATCCTCTCAAGGATCACCACACCTATCTCTGTGTTTGCTACATGTCCCTGTTTCTCTGTACTGTACACTCCTGTGATAACAAAGAAAAGAACATTGAGGGTGGAACCTTTATAGAACATTCTCCCGTAACCAGCCGTTCCGTCTCCATATCTCCTGAACTATCCTTCCCACTCCCGTAACAGAGCCAAGCATATCCGTCTAACAACACGAGTGTCATGCTGCGTCAGATCTCGAAAGTGACTTTGTGATGCCTATCCCGAAAGCCCGGCGTAACGCCCTGGATAAGATTATCATTGCCACGGATACTGCAGTGCTCTTCGGTTATACATTTACTGTTGTCTGGTGTCGCCTAGCTTGAACCCCTTTGGCCGTACATGGAAATCGGTCACTTACTTCCGAATCCTGTGTTGCATATTAGTATTCATTATCGTGACATCTCTATCGTGTTTTTTTTCCTCTTTGGGAACGTGGAGATCCCATCGTGGACAACTACCGCCGGATGTCTGTAGTTTGTATTGTTTGCTACCCCTCCTCCTTTAACCCTGTGCCCGAGGTAGCTCATCCGAAATGGCCTCATATTATTAACATATTTATCCCTCGCAGACAATGCCCCCTAGCATTTAAAAAGGAGGGGGTGGATGCTTATTCCCCCTTGCGATGCGCCGGTACATTTTGCTCCAAGCCTATAATACCCACCAACTGCTGTAGTAGAATGTTCCGTGTGATAGCGTTCCCGCGAGCGATGCTATGGGTGTCATTAGCCTTAGGGGGGACCAAGAACTAAATAACAAGCAATTGCAGAATCTTGGGCGCGCTAGAGAATCGGCCTTTCTTTCCGGTATTGTTACTATTGCTGAACGAAATCAAGGCTTGATTTATCCGATGCGGTTACTCTAACAACCTTTTTCCAAACGATAAATATTACCAGCGGCTTCCTTCTGGTTTACATTTGTAAGTGCATGCTACTCTTGCCATCTGCGCCCAGTGTGATAGGATAATTGGGTTTCGTTGCAGTGGGAGAGTATTCGCTAGTTGGCGTCGTATGGGACGATGTGTATGAAGACCGCAAGAGTTCCTACGTGTTATCCTGGGGGGTCTGGGAGGGACTCTGTATGAGAGCTAGTGAGAGATTGTGTGAGTGAGCGTTTCCTTATCGATAGTATGCGTTGCTGGCCGGCCGGAGTAGTTTGAATAGACGCCCGATAACTGCTGCCGTCATTTTTTCAATCACTCGGGAGAGCTACTTGTACTAGAGCTACGCTTTTGGGCCCGGGAGCTGCCGGGTTGTTGTTGGCTGGTTAACGGGGGTACAAACAAGGTTGTTTATGAAGGGATATAATTAGCGCGCGGGTGGAAGGAGCTCGATGTGCTCGGGTGCTCGAGTGCAAGTGCTATACCGACGAGAGGGATTGATTGTATGCTAGATGGTTAATGGTGGGATATGGATAAAATAGGGTGTGGGATTCGGCTGTTTTCTATAGTACTCGTATCATAATAATAATAATATTATTATGATATGCGAGGAGCGGGAGTTGCAACTATGATGGATGTTGTGGGGTAACGGGGTCGTGCAGTAACCTAAATTTAACATCAATCTTGAAGAGCGCTCGCCCTCCTAATGTCTTGGCACAGATCCCCATCACATGACACTCGTGATTGACTTCACGCAGCAGTACCAACCGAGCCTTGCCAGATTCACCCTCGCTTCCACCCCTCCGTCCACCCACTTCCATCCCATCTCCCACTAACTCTTGAGAAAAGAAACAAACAATAATGACACAAAAGCCAGATGCAGACCTCGACAAGCTATTCGAAGGCATTGAAGACGCCTCAACATCACGACCCCCGCCATCCGCCCAGGATGAACAGGATCTCCTTGCGGGCCTTGAATCGCTCGCCGCCGGACACAAAACTTCTTCTCGTCCACACACGCCCCGGGTTTCCACGCCCGGTGTGAGGTCCCGTACGCCCATGGGCCGTAATAGCGGGGAGGGGTACGGCGGGTATGGAATACCTCCGGTTAGAAGGGATAGTGGGGATGTTAGGCGGGGAGGGGGAGATAATACTCCTACGCTTAGAGAGAAGGGATCGGCGGCCACTTTGGTGAATACTGTTGAGCCACCGACTAGTGCTTCTTCTACCGCGAGTACGAGCAGAGCTTCTGGCGGAGGAGGCGGGGGATGGGGGTGGGGTAGTATTTGGGAAACGGCGGCGAGTACTGCCACCGCTGCGGTTAAGACCGCGGAAGGGGTCGTTAAGGAGCTGCAGCAGAGCGAAGAAGGGAAGAAGTGGGCACAGCAAGTTAAGGAGAATGCTGGTGCTCTACGTGGCCTTGGTTTGTTTTACTATCCACCGTCATACTGCGAGGTTTCCCGTTTTGCAGCTAACAGCGGAGGTTTCAGCTGGAGACGTGAGATCTAGGGCCCTTCCCACATTTACCACTTTGCTACACACACTTGCCCCGCCAATCTCTTCCCACGAACAGCTACGTATCCACATTACGCACGACCTTGAGAACTACCCCTTTATCGACACGGTCGTTTACGGAGTTTTCGATCGGGTGATGCAGCAGGTGGAAGGCGGTGACCTTCTCGTTGTGCAGCGGGGCGGGGGGTCGAAGCCACGCTCGTCGCTAGATGGTGCCTTTGGTGGGCCCTGGTATAAAGGGATGGAAAGGCGGGACCTGCATGCTACAGCCGGCTTACAGGAAGGGGTTAAACTTGCGGGCGCCGCGGCGGAATCATATGCACAAGAGTTCCTACAAACATCAGACGCGTCCTCAGATCCTACAAGCAAGGACAACCCCACCAGAAAATCAAATATATTTCTCTCCATCCAGCCGACAATCTACTCCCAACAGCCCTCCACATTAGCGTCCGGGGGGCAGGAACCGGTCGAGGAAAACCCAGAAGAACAAGAAGATCAAGTCGTCGTTTTCGCAATCCACCTCTTCGACCCTGTTCACGGCATCTCCTACTCAACCGTATCCCAAGCCCTCCCCGCCCAATGGCTAGAATGGCTCGACGCCCCACCCCCGGCGGATGCCGCGCCAGGCGAGTGGGCCGTACCGGACGTTATAAGGAACATAATGGATATTGGCGGCATTGATCCGCGAGAATGGATTGTCGAGTGGGTTGAAGAGGCGGTGGGGCTCGCAGTTGGCGTTGTGGCGCAGAGGTACGTTGCTAAGCGAATGCGGATCGGAGATTCGGGGAGCCACGAGGGGATGAAGGGGAAGGAGGTTAGTAGTGGAGGGGAGGAGGCGAGGGCGGCGATCTTGTAGTTGTTGGCCTACCAGTATTATACTCTTGTTAAGTCTTTTTATGGGGAGTTGTTGTCTTCTCTACTTTCCTCCTGAAGCAGTTTGTTATATGAATTATGCCTTTCGGCGGTCTGTGATTTGCAGGTGTCCACTCTCCCAGTGGGGTAGGGGTGAAAAGGGTGAGATATCAAGTGCGGTATGGCATGGACCCGTTGAGTGAGTGTGCAATCGTGACCTTGGCGCTAAGATGGCACTCTACAAATGATCATATCTCTATCACACCCATCTACCAGTATTGTGGCGGGGCTTCCTCGGAAGGCGTTCTTTGGTCGGTCTTGACAACTGACACTCCCGGAGGGGTGATAGAGAAGTGAGAAATAGACGGAAGCAAGAGCTCTTGATGAAAGTGAAAAATTAAAGGCTAGAGAGCTGCGATAAATTGATTCGATTGATGAAGAAAACAAAGGAGGACGAAGACCCCCAGGGCGGTTCCTTCTTACTGGAGAAAAAATCCCACGATGCGCTCTCCCTCCCGGAGGTGTTGTTGACCTCCTTAAATAACAGAAAAAGCACCATCTCAACCGCCCACTCTAACTATGTAAACGCATACGCAAACCTCTCCACAACATATAAAAGTCATAAAAGCGCTCCAAGTTATAGAGCCCCCCACGGTACTCGGGTCCCGTATATACTTGCAGCTACCAACCCCCTACCAGACCGTCACTCTACCTGTAGCGATTAGACTCAACACCTTAACCCTAGCCCACGCTATTCTCGCGGGTATCGCACCTACCGTACTACAACCTAATTCGCTTCCCCATTGTAGTAAAAAAAAAAAAGGACAAACCCTTCAAACCGACGACTCGCACTCCTTGTAGTAATTTATCCAAAAGACTGGAATTTTTGAAAAATAGCCATCATAGGAAGCTACTTTGAGCTCAACACTCTAGGAAGCGCGAGTGAGATATATCATAATAATAAGAAAAGTAAGGCCACAATATATTGTAGTACTGTATGTGTTAGTTAATTAACCTGTCCCCCACATCACCGCAATTTCCAAAAACTCTCATACCATAAAGAATCCACCATGCTGGCAACGCTCGACAAAGGGAGCTGAACACCAGGGGCGCTGGTCAGTGTGCTCCCTTAATGAGGGGGTGATGATGGGCTTTTTGTGGGGTAAGGGAAGGTCTTTGATCAAATTGTTTTGTCTTTATTTGCAAAATCTGGTAGTTTATATCAGTCTCCGTCTTAAAGTATAATATTGTCTTGCCTTTGCATTTGCAGCCGTGGCCGCCGCGTCGCACGGTAAATTATTCCAAAGGTAGGTCAGTGATTGCCGCGAATGGAGATGTGTTAGGGGGGACCTTCTTGGGGAGGGGGACGTGGGGTTTTTGGCGAGATTTGGGGCCAGAAGTGGGAGGAAATGATAATAGGTCGGGGTGAATAAGGTGGCAGTGGGTTTGCTCGTTGTTTGACGCGGGGGATTACCCGTTTCGTAGGAACCGTTATAAAGATCAGGTTATCCATACTAGCGTCGATAGCAAGTTTTGTAGGGTAAACGATGTATCTGTCCTATTGATCAATATGCTGGGCATGAGGCATATCAGGTGGTTCTCTGCCGGAATCTATGTTCATGGGTGTGAATGAAATACCTGTAGATCAGTAGAAAATGCCATCGAGAAGGAAGAGGGCCAGCCTGACTACCTAGACATTCAAGTTCCGGGCTTGCGATGGCATACTGTAGATTCTGGGTAAACTCGACCAGCCACCATTCCCGGTATGGCAGTTACTATCCCCGGAAGAGCGAATTCGCCACGGGGTTAGTCTTTGAGAGGAATAGTGGCTGCCTAAAGAGGCATGGCGGCGGCTCGAGTTTACCCAGAATTTACGGTACAGGTAATCAATGAGCTGACGAACCAACCTTTCACTATTCCGCAGGCCCCAATAATTTCTAGCCCTCCTCGCTGTAGTCCCGAGAATGCCAGCTTGTAGTCAGGGTATATGGCCAGCGCTCTAGGAGGAGAAATTTTCACTGGGGGATTCTTCCATGTCGCAAATTAGTCATAGATCCTCGAGGGTGGAGGTGGCTGGATGCTGCTCAGGCATTGTCACACAACAAGCCACATCACCCCTCTTCTTCAGCTCTGCTCGCAGAAGTTTATAAACCCACCCGATACTTGTACCGTACTCTTAGAAATCACTGCACTACTTCTACCTTCAACCAACATTTTGAACAGAGCATCATGGCCCACACTACAAATGCGCACTCAATCAAATTTGGCGACGGCAATGCCAACTGTGGCATTATAACAGATAGTTTCAACACACATACCACCGTCTATAAGTCTGACGAGGATGAAAAGATTATGCGATGGCTCTCTCCGCTAGAGCCGAATAGTAGACATCAAGGAGTGCGCACCGACCGATTTCCTGGTGTCGGAGATTGGTTTTTGGAAATGCGTGAGTTTCGGGAGTGGAGGGGGGGTGAGGGTGGAGCCGACAAGGCTGTCTTGTTTTGCTCTGGGAATCCGGGGGTGGGCAAGACCTATCTGAGGCAAGTGGTGAGATTCTTGGGGGAAAACAAAAGTGGTTGACGGGTGGAAAATACTAGTTCCCTGGTGATCGACAGCTTATGCGATCAGGCGAGGGGGGAAGATATCACGGTTGCATGCTTGTACTGCGACTTCCTTGCCCAACAAGAGCAGACAATCACTAGCATGATGGGAGTAATTCTTAAGCAACTAGTAGGCGGAGGCGAGATTCCGATCTACGTACGGAAAGCGTTTCAAGAAGGGCAGAAGGAGATTGGCGGCAGAGGGCTCCTGCTTGCAGATTTGGTGGGGATGTTGAGGACGGCTATTGCTTCGTTACCCCAAGTCTTCATTTGTATTGATGCTCTCGATGAATACCTACCGAAGAATCTGCCGGAGCTTCTTGAATCCCTCAGAGATATTGTTCGGGAGTCGCCCACGACAAGGATATTCCTCACCGGGAGGCCCCATGTCGGAGAAACTATTCAAAGATATTTCACCAAGGCGGTCGTGGTACCTATTACGCCTAACACGGATGATATTAGGTATTACCTGAAGATGAAGCTGGACAGGGATGAGGAGCCGGAGGCGATGGACAACGATTTACGGGCGGATATTGTGAAAGTTATTCTGGACAGGATGTCTGATATGTGCGTGGGAGCATTTGGTCTTTCTATCCTATCTATGATGTGCGCTTACATGAGATTATGTGCAGATTCCTCCTCGTCGCGCTAAATATTGAGGCTATTCTAGGAGAAGTGACGGTTGGGCTGAGAAGAAAGAAGCTTGAAGAGATGGCACGAGGCGGTGGACTGAGCGATGCATATACGGAAACTCTAGCCCGAATGAAGAGGCAAAAGGGAAATAAACCGGTACTCGGATTGAAGGTGCTGAAGTGGGTGTTGTATTCGGAACGGCCGTTACGGGCCGAGGAACTCTGTCATGCCCTCGCAGTAGAGATGGGATCTCTAGATATGGAGCCAAAAAACATCCCTGCGCTACGGACACTCCTGTCATCTTGCCAGGGTCTTGTCGTGGTTGAGGCGTCTTCGTCCACCGTCCGATTGGTGCATTTCACTCTGCAGGAGCATCTCTTGAGTAACCCGAGCCTATCCCATAGCCCCCACTCAACAATTGCGGAGGTTTGCTTGACATACCTCAATTTTGAATGTATCAGGGAGCTTTCGCCAATTGTTGACTCGCCCCCCCCAATGATTCCCTTTCTAGGATATGCTTCTATTTACTGGGGGAAGCACGCGAGAATGGGGATGACGGAAAATGTCAAAATACTTGCGCTCAGGCTTCTCGATAGATTTGATGAGCATATATCTGCTCAACTGCTGTTATTGCACTATAATAATGAACATTGTAGCAGGGGCCTTTATCTTACCAAGGGTGAAGGACCTAGGGGATTTACAGGGCTCCACGGAGTATCATTTCTTGGGATAGTGGAGATAGCTGCTGCTGTACTGAAGATGAAGGAGTGGGATGTTAACGCAACTGATTGCACGGGGAGTACTGCTCTCTTATGGGCAGCTGGAAAAGGGTACGAAGAGGTTGTAAAGGTGCTTTTGGGACGTAAGGATGTCGATCCCAACCAGAGAGCCACCGCCTATGGCCGAACGCCACTCTCGTGGGCGGCGAAGAACGGGCATGAGGGGGTAGTAAAGATTCTTCTGGAGCGAGAGGACATTAACCCTTGCCAGGAACAGAACAGTTATGATCGAACGCTACTCTCGTGGGCGGTGGATAACGGGCATGAGGGGGTAGTAAGGATGCTTTTGAAATGGAAGGAAGTTAATCCCAACCAGGGGGGACCACTCTTGTCGGCGGCGTTGAATGGGCATGAGGCGATAGTAAAGATGCTTCTGGAGCGAGAGGACATTAACCCTTGCCAGGAACACAGAAGCTATGGTCGAACGCTACTCTCGTGGGCGGCGGGGAACGGGAATGAAGGGGTAGTAAGGATGCTTTTGGAACGGAAGGACGTTGATCCCAACCAGAAGGACCCCAAAACTGGCTGGACACCACTCATGTGGGCGAAGGTGGGCGGACATGAGGGGGTAGTAAAGATGCTTTTGGAACGACAGGGCGCTGATATCAACCACCTTCCCCATACTAGATTAGCCCTCTTGTTTAAGCAATGGAAGAAGAAAGCACAATCAAAGATCAAGGGGGAAAACACCGCAGCAGAGAGGTGGGCTAGTGGGATGGAGGATGACAGTAGGGGCTGGTGGGGGGAAGTGCGAACTTACTGGTAAAAAGCGGGTATTGGAGAGTCAACAATAGAATAAATAGGTGACGGTGTAGGTATAATGCTCCTCCTGTACGGTATCATATTTCGTTATCGCATCTTTCATTTGTCTCGGCTTTTCACACTTACATTCTACCTTCTTCTTTACTATAAATAATTACCTAATTAATAAAAGCAAGAACTCACTCGATTTATGTAAGTGGACTCCGATAGGGGGCCCGCCCTCTATTTATTATTTACTGTTTTTATTTCATCCCTTCTAGTTCTAGTTAGAACTCATCCAAATCGGGTCTCTTGTCCTCGTTCCTTCACTTCCCCAACTTAATACCCGGCTTATATTTTCTGAACGGCGGTGTCCTGTATGGCCCATTATAGGTAACCATGTATCCTGGGAGTCGACGGTGAAGCTTGAAGAAGTCCTGTCTGCCATCTAGAGTATATCCGCAAGGAGGGGCGATCTCTCGCACTAATCTTTCCTAACGCCACCTAATGATCGCCGTCCGCTCCTTTTATAGAAGTATCCCTCATACGGTGATGCCAACTACTCCCGCCACATGAATTCCGACTGGGATGCAGTGTAATAGACTTAAAGTTGAAGTAGGGGCGGAGGTGGCTGGATACTGCGCAAGTATTGTTACACCACAAGCAACATCGCCCCGCTTTCTTCAGCTCTGCTCGCACAAAGTTTTTAAACTCCCCCGATACCACTACAACAAATTGGCCAACGATTTATACCTTCACCTAACGCTGTAGACAGAATACAATGGCCCACGTTACGCATAGACAATCAGTCAACGTCGGCGATGGCAATTCCAATTGCGCCAACATATCAAATTATTTCAACACTATCTTCTGCGGGTGCGACGAGGATGCACAGATAATGCGTTGGCTCTCCCCACTAGAGCCAAGTAACAGGCATCAAACCTTGCGCACCGGGCGTTTCGGCGGTGTCGGGGATTGGCTTTTGGAAACTCGCGAGTTTCGGGAGTGGAGAGAGGGTGAGGGTGGAGCGGATAAGGCTGTCTTGTTTTGCTCTGGGGGTCCAGGGGTGGGTAAGACATATCTCAGGTAAGCGGCGGGATTCTATGAGAGAGTCGAATACAGCTGACAGTGGGAAATACTAGTTCTTTGGTGATCGATAGGCTGTGCGATCAGACGGGGGATAGAGATGTCACGGTTGCAGGGTTTTACTGCGACTTCCTTGCTCAGCAAGAGCAGACAATCATCAACATGATTGGAGCTATTCTGAAGCAGGTAGTAGGTAGAGGGGATACCGCATTTTTTGGGCTAACCCGAAATCACGCTAACGGAGTCAAACAAGGTGTGGCTCAGTAAGCGAATGGGATTTGCATGAGAGTTGCCCCCTAGAGTTAGATTCTGGGAATAATTTGCCACAGGATGCTTTTTCTAGGGAAAGAATTTCCTGAAGAGTATGATCTGCCTGGGCCAAGCTTTACTCAAGCTCGCTTCTTGCACCATTTTTGTGCTAGGGAGCCTTAGCGTGATTTCGGGTTGGCTCAAAAAATGCGGTATCCCAAGCGGTGTACGCGAGGCGTTTCGAAAGGCGAAAAGGGAGTTTGGTGGTAGAGGGTTGCTCATTAGCGATATGATGGAAATGTTGGGGATCGCCCTTGCTTCTTTTCCCCGAGTCTTCGTTTGTATTGATGCGCTCGACGAATACCTACCGAAGCACCCGCCCGAGCTTCTTGAGTTGCTCAGGGATATTGTTCAGGGGTCGCCGAGGACGAGAATATTCCTCACCAGGAGGCCCCATATCGGAGGAACTATTCAAAGATATTTCGCTGAGACGGTCGTGATACCCATTAGTCCTAGCACGGATGACATCAGGAATTACCTGGAGATGAGGTTAAATGGGGTGGGGGGCCTGAGGCGATGGACGACGATTTGCGGGTGGATATTGTTCAAGTTATTCTGGACAAGATGTCTGATATGTGCGTAGGAGCATTTAGTTTTTCTATCCTATCAGCGATGTATACTTACGAAAGATTGTGTAGATTCCTCCTCGTTTCGCTAAATATTGAGGCCGTTCTAGGCGAAGTCACAATTGGTCTTCGGAGAAAGAAACTTGAAGAGATGGCGCGAGGCAATGGATTGAGCGATGCCTATACGGCAACTCTAGCCCGAATGAAGGGGCAGAAGGGAAATAAATCAGTGCTCAGGTTGAAAGTCCTGAAGTGGGTGTTATATTCGGTACAGCCGTTACGTGCCGAGGAGCTCTGTCATGCCCTGGCAGTGGACATGGGATCTCTAGATCTGGATCCGAAAAGCATTCCCGTGTTACGGACACTCCTATCATCTTGCTAGGGTCTTGTCAAAGTCGAGGCGTCTTCGTCCACGGTACGGCTGGTGCACTTCACGTTGCAAGAGCATCTCTCTTACGTACCTGACCCTGTTCCCTAGCCCCCACTCAACGATTGCAGAGGTTTGCTTGACATACCTCAATTTTGAATGTATCAGGGATCTTTCACCCAATGGTTGACTCGGCCCCCCCAGCAATGCCCTTTCTAGAATATGCCTCTATTTAAATTTACTGGGGGAAGCACGCCAGAATGGGGATGATGGAAAATGTCAGAATACTTGCACTCAGGCTTCTCGACAGATTTGATGAGCATATATCTGCTCAACTGCTGCTATTGCACTATAATAAACATGGTGATCAGGTCACTTCTCTTGTCGAGAATATAGGACCTATGCGATTTACAGGGCTCCACGGGGCAGCATTTCTTGGGATAGTGGGTATAGTTGCTGCTGTATTGGAGGTGAAAGAATGGGATGTTAGCGCAACCGATTGCACGGGGAGTACTGCTCTCGCGTGGGCAGCTAGGAAAGGGCGCGAGGAGGTAGTTAAGTCTCCTTTGGAACGGGATGGCGGTAATCCAGACCACGCAGACATAAAATCTGGCCGAATACCACTCCCGTGGGCAGCGGAGAATGGACATAGGGGGTAGTAAAGATACTTTTGGAACGAGAGGACGTCAAGCCCCGCCCGGCAGAGACTGAATATGACCAAACGGCACTTTCGCGGGCTGCGATGAACGGACATGAGGGGGAGTGGGGCTGCTTTTGGAACGAGAGGAGTCTTATCTTTTTCTGAACAACTACCAATCGTACATAAAGAAGCCCAGGAGAGGATCAAAAGACGTAGGAGAGGAAACAAATTATTCGCTGACTTGTCTTCTACACTTGTGCGTGAACCGAACCCTTAAGTACAGAAGCCCAGATCTCTTCGCCCTCATAGTCTTCCCACTAACATCATACCATATGGTCCTAATGACGCTATCCTCTTACCCCTCACTGCCTCGGTCAAGTTCTCACCGATTTACCCCTATTTTTCTCACCGCTACCCCGCCTTGCCTTCACCGCTACCCCGCCTTTCGCACCATTCACCGAGTTGTATACCCTAGTGACAGTGCCGGAGAGAGTGCCGGTGAATTACAATAAGGAGGCCAATCCCGACTATAGAGACAGCTAGTTTGGCCGGACGCCACTCTGCTTGGAGGCGGAGAAGGGGCATTCGGGGGTAGTAAAGATGCTTTTAGAACCAGAGGAGGTCAATCTTAACTATGAGGACAGCTGGGTTGGCCGGACGCCACTCTGCTTGGCGGCGGAGAGGCTGTATTCGGGGTAGTAGGAGTGCTTTCGGAACGAGAGGACGTTAATCCCAACCAGGCAGCCACCTGCTCTGGCCGAACGCCACTTTCGTGGGCGGCGGAGGGCGGGCGTTCGAGGGTAGTAAAGATGCTTTTGGAACGAGAGGGCGTCAATATCTGCCAGGCAGACACTGTATATGACCGAGCGCCAATCTTGTGGGTAGCAGAGAGAGGGTATGAGGTAGTAGTAAAGATGCCTTTGAGACGAGAGGAGGCCAATTCCGACCATACAGAAGCCGACTATACCCGAACCCTACTCTCGCTAGCCGCTGCGAGCAGGAATTTTGGGTTAGTATTTTTGGAGCCGGCGGAGTGATGGTGAATCGATAGGGCACGGGTAGAAACCCTCGTTGTAGGGGAAAGTCGTCGTGGAGCATGAGCCCGTGTGAAGGGCTCGGAGGAAACGGTGCGATAGGAAACAAACCGGTGTGTTTAATGTAAATAATATAAAAAAAATTCGACTAGAATAAATCTAGTTTGTGATAACTAACCCACGTATGATAGTTGGAACACTATCACGCCCCCGGAAACCAAGCCCCTCAAGACCAACCCTAATCACAGGTCCATTAGTATACCCAAACCTGACATACCACAATGGGATTTCTTCATCAAGGACTTGCCCACCCTCACGCAAGCTTAGAGACCCCAAGCAAGCCTCGCAATTGGGCCCGGGCTGAGATTGGGCCGGGCCGGGTCGCTCAGGTGGCAAGCCCGGGTAGCCTTAAACAGCCCGAAAAATTGTCACTTGTGTTTATCAAATCACATGATATCACTCATATCTTCCAAAAGTGCTGCAAACCCCAGGACTTGTATCATCCCCAAGCTAGTATTTTGTTGAGAAATTTTCAGCCTTACATTTTTAATTACCCCTTTTCATCCAAGTCGCGCAGCCTGGCTTTGATTCTTCACAGGTCATCTTTGTCGGGGAATATCCTTCACCAAGGTTTGGGAATGTCGCAAGCCTCTACTCGTAGTGTGGACATGAAGATCTGGGTTGTTGGTGAGTTCCTGTCATTAATGTATTAAACGAAAGCTCCTTCGCTAAGCGCATAGAGCAGCAAAGCCTGGGATTTTCCGGCGCAAATTGCCGCGTGTACCCCATGTTTGCCCCAGCAACCCAATAGCGGCTTACGAATCCCGTGTGCATTTGTGACATGCCCTAGATACAGGAGCCCGCTTGATGTACTGTCATGATATATCTCATGGTCTGATTTCTCCCCCCTCTATTTACTGAACCACCGTTTCCCCACCCCTTTCCAACCTCGGTTTGCACCTCAACAAACACCGCCCAGCAGCATCCATTAAGCGTCTAGTCCGATCTCGTACAATTACCATGCCGAGCGGGGCACACGAGGCAGCCCCAGTGTTCCCACGCGTCCCACCCGCCCCGTAGGCACCACCAGGACTGCAGTCCCGGGCATCCCGGGCGTCTGTCTCGAGCTGTAGGGCAAGAGCGTCCGTTCATTGGAAAAGACTACCGTCTAAGAGGATGACTGTAGGGCCCTACAGTCCTCGATGGATCGGTAACTCCCGAATCATATCTGCAGTCCTCACCCCCCCTTCATCTGCAGTCCCCACCCGTCTTCTACAGTCCTTGCCCGTCTTCTGCAACCCTCACCCGTCATCTACAGTCCTTGCCCGTCACCAGCAGTTCTCGCCGGTTACCGGTGGGGCCCGTCAGTCACCCACAGGGCCCGTCAGTCATCCGGAGTTACCCGGAAGGTTGCGCCACCCGGGGCACCTGCGGTCCCCACCAGTCCGTCCCGGGGAGTCGTCCGGGCGGAAGCCAAGACACCTACCCGCCCCGGGCGCCCTTTCGGTATTGCCGTCCATCCCGTCCAGGGCCGAAGACGGATGGACTGGACGCTTGGGAACACTGGCCGCGGCCCACAGGGTCTTCGGTGATCTAATGGCAGTGGAAAAGGGTCACATTAGAGTTAACGAGGAACTAATATCCCCGGATTACAACGAATGGCCAACCCTAGTTGTCGAGTGCGGTTTTTCCCAGACTATCGGCAGCCTTAGAGGCGACACCAGTTGGTGGCTGGACAGCTCCGGCGGGAAGGTTAAGATCGTACTTTTCATTAAGAACATGATCACGAGAACTTTTGACAAGCTGACTATGGAGATTTAGGAAATCGCCGAAACCGAAAACCCACAGGTTACCTGTGCCCATGACGGCCCAACTTGGAAACGCACAATGCGCGTCAGGAAAGTAGAAATCAAGGGAGATCAGATCAATTGGGGCCCCTTTGAAGGACGGTTTCGAAAAGGAAATGCACAGAAAGCCAAAGGATGGTGAGGGAGATTTCGTCTTCTCGGAACAAGACCTGTTAGTTTTCTCTGCACCATTTTGGCATGGGTTTCCATAAGCACATTGTAAATGTCAGTATCATCAGTCAATCCTATATTAATCCTTTTTATATTCGGAATCTAGACTAATAGTGGCTATAGGCTAGCACATGGGACTTGCTCGAGCAAAGCTTTAGGTGGGAGGGGAGGAGTGATGGCATAATAATCCTAGTAGTGGAGCACTGCCTGAGAGCAGAGATAGCAGAGGCACGGGGAACGCTCACATGTATAAAGGGACACCAGAGTGTGTGTTGGGAACTTGGGATGTGTGTGGTACGTTGTGTGAGGTGAGATGTTCGTTAATAAATAGTCGTACAAAAGAGAAAACTACTTAAAGGAAAACCCCCGTGCCAAGCCCACTCCCGCACAACCAATGATAGACCTAACCCATATGCATGACCTAAGTGGGTAGCCGTACCTCAACATAGTATTGCATAGCTAATAGAGCTAACAGTGTGGACATCAGGAACGTTCTAGGGCATGAACCGATGTATAGGGCATATGCGGAGCATAGGGCTACCACATGTACGAGTAGAGTTTTCACTATGATACTTAAGGTGAACCGTGGCTAGCAACCTCTATAGAGAATAGACACCACAACCTCCCCACCCAACAACACATCCGAGCACACGATTGTTAGCGATCCTCCATCAAGGAGGACATACAGGGGGAGCGAGGGGGGGAAGTGCAAGTGGGGGGAAGGGTGTGGGAGGAAGGGGTGGGCATTGTGGGCGCACGGAGGAGAGGCATAATGGGGGTAGGAGTATGTGGGGAAGATAGGAGCACTCACCGTCCACCATCCATATGGGTTAGTAGTATAGACAAACGTTTGCAAAGGTTCGCAAGGGTTCGTACAAGAGAAAATGCCAAAGAAGAAAAACGATCAATGCCGGTCGCGGCCATATTCTTCGGCCTCTTTGTCCTGAGGTGTCAATGTTATCGTTGTCACCTCTCAGATTTGAATGAGGTATGGTGAGTAAATTCCCTGGAGGGAAACAGTTTTGAACAATTATAGGGCGGTTGGGTGCAGTGGATCTAACCCTAAGTTACCGAACGATATAGAACTTTTATTGGTAGGAGCAATGACGATAGAGGGGAAATATTCAGAGAACAAGAAAGAATAAAGAGATTGTGTGCAATAACGAATGACTTTGGCGAGACAAGAGATGACCGTAGGCTCGTGAGAGAAAACATGATGAGTGACTGATTGGCGAAGCAAACAAAGGGAAGATCAGGTCGCATTATATCATTATCAACAGAGGAAACTTCTTCCCCGGCACACTTCCAGCGCATGCCAAATTGCTCCCCCACCTTCCATCTTTAGGTCATCATTCCGTTTCGCTTTGCCAGGAAGCTTCCGAGGTAGAAGCTCCATGGCTGAGAGTAGAGTTATGCCACCTGCTTCGGGTTGAGTACGTCACCGAGGGTGAGGTTGGTGTTCGTGTTCGGCTATCGATAGTGTTCGAGTTTCATTGAAGGTGGATTGGTGTTTGGTATTGTCGCATCAGTAACGCAGGGTCGGGGTGTTAGAGGGTGGGAGGCTGGCAGTGGTAGAACGTTGAGGAAGCAACCGTCTGTTTAAGGTTATCGTAGTTGCATTTCCCAACCTGCGGGATGAGCAGCCTAAAATGGTTAATCTCCAACAACCTTAGCTCCCAACCTGCACTCCCATTAGATGACCTTGATTAGCCCTCAGGTTCGCAGTCGGCGGGTATTTTGTTCCAGAATTCTTTCCTTTCTCTCTTAGCCTTTTCTCATTTTCATGCTGCTTCTTCGTCACCGCGCATATTCCCATTCCATAAATCATTATCCAATGTGGCATTGATGAAGGCGAGGCCCTTGTAGATTTATATGTAAAGAAACTCTGATAAAGGGCATCCTTTCTGTTTTTGGCCAACTGCTTTGTGGAGATTCTACCCCGAAAAGCTACTGTCTACTCAGAGAGCTTGTGCATTTCGCCACACTCTTTTGACTCCTTAGCATGAGAACTAGTTCCACTAGTAAAGTACTGTCGGACTCTTAGATAGCTCTCCTTTAATTTTTCGTTATTGTTGTGGATTGCGTAGCTTATTACGTAGTCGCGCAAGTGAGCAATATTGGCGGATAGGCTTTTGTTAGTTAATCGGTGTGGAAAACCACTTGGGGGGACGGAGGTCAAGTGTGGAATTTTTTCGGTTGATGGGAACCGTTCTTCGTCCATAATCCTTCATCACTTTTCTGAGAACTGATCGCTTCGGTTTGTCATAGCAATCAGTGTTCGGCTTTCAACTTCAATTTATCAATTATAGTTTCTCTCGTTTTCTCTTGTTGGTGACCTTCAGTGTCGCACCACGAGCCACATCGCTCCGCTTTCCTCAGCTCTGCTCGTAGAGTGTTCATAAACTCACCAGATCGCTGCGCAACTTCTACCTTGAGCCAAAATTTTGAACAGAGCGTCATGGCCAACACTACCAATGTGCACTCGATCAACTTCGGCCACGACAATACCGACCGTGGCAACACAAGGGATAGTTTCAACGCCAACTTCTATAATTCCGACGAGGATGCCTAGATTGTCCGTAGGCTCTCTCCATTGGAGCCAAACAACAGGCATCAATGCCTGCGCACCGACCGATTCGGGAGTGTTGGGGGTTGGCTGTTGGAAGCAAGTAAGTTTCGGGAGTGGAGGGGTGGTGACGGTGGAGCCGATAAGGCCTGTCTTATTTTGCTCCGGGAATCCGGGAGTGGGCAAGACATATAGTATCTGAGGTAAGGGACCGGGTTCTTTGAAGGAAACGAATGCGACTGACTAGGAGAAATACTAGTTCCTTGGTGATTGACAGCCTATGCGATTAGCCAATAAAGGAAGATATCACGGTCGCCTGCCTCTACTGCGATTTCCTTGCTCAGAAAGAGCGGACAATCACTAACATGATCGGAGCTATTCTGGGGCAGCTGGTAGGAAGAAGTGGCATCCCGATTTACCTACGTAAAGCCCTTCAAGAAAGCCAAAAGGAGATTAGTGGCAGAGGACTCCTGCTTGCGGAGCTGATTCGAATGTTGAGGACGACTATTTCTTCGTTGAGGCAGGTTTTCATTTGTATTGATGCCCTCGACGATTTCCGCCCATGGGGAAAAGGTGAAATAAATGCGAAGATTGAAGAAGAAAATCCAAGCGAAGGAAAGAAGAGAAAGAACAAGAGAATCAAATAGGAGAGCTGCGGGGGAGTTCTTCAGTGAGTCAATAATATGGATGGTGATGGAGAGAGGGGGAGGGGGATAGAGAGCAGTGTTGGCTAACGCTCTGTGGGAAAAATTTCTCCCCTATCTGATCACAGCCACCAGAGCCTCGCCCTATCAGACTATCAGATCCTACTTTGAGATAAACCATACAGTGCATATAAAGAAAGACTATCGTAGTTTTTCATTTTTTGCATCATGTTTTGGTGCAGATACTGAAGTGATGTTGGGGTTATGATCTGTAATAGCAATCTCACTGCTCGAGGAGCCATCGCTCAGGTGGGAAATTAGCTCGGTATCATAAAATCGAGCGGTTTTCTAGAATAACCTTACAATAGGGTACTGTGATGAAATTGAGCTTGCTCTGAAATCAAGAACATCCCCGAATTCACACATCACCCACAGATATCCTTCACTTGTGAAAATATCCCGGGGTGATACCGCTACATGAGAACCAGAGGGCGGAAAATATCATAGGACCCCGTTGAAACCGTCGGCAGCTTCTCGGGTTTGCGTCGCTTGTTCGGCTATGGCGGCATTCACACCCCATTTCCTTAAAGCTCCTGTTCATCCCCTTCAGCTCCATCCTCCCACTCTTGCTCTTCAGGCACGATCTCTAGGCGACTTCTCAACTGCAGCCCTATATCTTCGACTTCCACACCTGCATCTTTATCCACCATTAATGCCTTTCCTTTTCCTTTCTAGTCTACTGCTGGAGCATCTTCCTCCTCTCCCACCGCCGCCTGTCCGATAACTTTCCCCTTCCCTTTCTTCCCCTTTTCTCTGCCATCTCAAATTGCTCTCTAACTCTCTGGTAGTGCTCCAACTCCTTGGCGCTAACACTACCCACCAATTCGCTCTTCGCCTGTAGAAGGTCCTGCTCGCCGGCTACGACGAGAACGTCTTCGGGCGTAGCAATGTTGTCAAAGGAGTGTGCTGTTGAAGTGGCTCCTCCGAGGTGGCGGATAAGCGCTGGACTTTTTCGTCGACGATGTTGGCTTGTCGTGTGATTGCCTTGACCATTGCGTCGGAGCAGTGGGTGTACAGGTCGGCTCCGGTGTAGGTGAAGGGGAGGGTTTCGGATATGCTACGGAGGAAGAGGGTTGGGGAGAGGGTGAATCTGTATTGCTGTTTAGTAGAGGGGAAGGAGAGAGGAGAATAGAGGTGATGTACTTTCTGGTGAGAGCCTCCATGATGGCCAATTGTTTGTCGTGAGTGTCTGAAACATAGGTACAACATTGTGTCAAACCTTCCGGGCCCTAGGAATACTTGGTCATGTAAATCCGGTCGATTTGGTCGCTCCAATAACGAACACACCACCACTACCTTCTACACCTTCGCTCATGCCATCTAATCCAGTGTTCGCAACGGGGCAGTCCGTCCGTCCTGGGCAAGGACGAGGACGGACGACATTTCGTCGTCCCGTCCCGTCTTTTCCTGAACTTGCCCGACAAGTAAGAGCCAAGGACCAGGACGGACGACA
>Ga0307513_10001020_pt1 | contig 40557 bp, 52 predicted proteins | sample 15_EM_MG_FD_202174 | JGI IMG/M metagenome (GOLD analysis project Ga0307513, IMG submission 202174) | Populus trichocarpa ectomycorrhiza microbial communities from riparian zone in the Pacific Northwest, United States - 15_EM | ecosystem: Host-associated > Plants > Roots > Unclassified | place...
CTGTACGTTTCTATGTATTGTTTCCTTACGTGTCTGGGGTATATTATCTTAGGTGCTAGGCGGGGGAGACTTTTCCTATGGACTCGGGGTGTTTGATTTTTCTGATGAAGAGGTGAAGCGGGCGGTGGGTTTGCATTTATAGCTTGTATTCTCGTCATAGCTAGTGCTGCATAAGGCTTTTTGTACCTAGAAACAAATAACACATGATTACAAAAAAAAAAGAAAAAAAAAACAACCAAGGGATAGATACACGCTTCTCGCAAACTTCTTCTCCCCCGCTACATTTTACATTCAACCTCAACCTCACCCCGCTTTGCGTCCGGATCAAACCCCTCGCCCACCTTTTCTCACCTACTCGTCCTGATGGCGAACCCCCACAATCTCCCCCCAGGGAACGCAGCTTTTGGCAGGCTCTCGGCCCTCGCCTCCCCCCTCCCGTCGCGTTCAGGAACCCTCTCTACCGATCACCCCATAGAGTTCATGATGAGGCAACTCGCTCAGGCGTGGAGCGCCCTTCGGCTCTGCAACCAAGACTTCCCGGACCTCAGCCCAGATGCGCAGGCCGGCACCCTCCTCATTGAATCCATCACGATCGTTCTCCTCTCCCAGCTCGTCCAGGCCCTGGTGAGCGTCTCACACGAACTGAGTGGGGTAACCCAGGCTGTCGCAACCATCTCCGAGGAAAACGAGAACCTCAGGGAGGAGCTCTACGACATCTCCTCTCACCTGGCTAACCTCCCCTCCCAAGAACAACAAACCGCTCCGGGGATCGCAGATCTCCAACCTTCCATACGTGACCTGTCACATCGTGTGTCAGCCCCGATCCCCGCACCCCAGGCACCTGCCCCCCCCCCACAAAGAAATCCCCAACCCCCCTCAACTGCCGGCCACCCCCCTTCAAGGAAGGGTAAAGAAAGGGCCCATGCACCACCCGCAACCATCTCAGCCGCCGCTGACGACCCTAAATACCTCATGCAATTCTACGATACAAGGCTTGGCAAGCCGTTCGGCGACCCCGAGAAGTACGCCAAGCTCTATCCCAAATCGTACGAAGCCGGGGAATTCCGGAAGGGAAGGTAGGACCTTGACTCCTTCACCCCAGGCCACCTCCACCCTGACGTCCACCCCTCCCCCTCCTATGCGCACGCTGCCTCTGGCTCAGGCTCGGGGGGCCAGGGCAAAAGCAAAGGTGGGAAACCTCTAGCCCCCCAACTTGTTGCGAGTGTGACGACCCCTCCTGTTAAAAGGGGGCCGTCCGCCCTCCCAGGTGCCCAACGACGCTTCTCTGCTCCTCGCCAGTCCCCTGCCCCTCACCCAGACGCTCTCACCATTGCCACTACCTTTCCTGACATCGCTGCTCGCGTCCTCCGCGAATCGAACTGCCTCCTCCCCTTGGGTTTTTCTGCTACTGTCAACCCTAGAGGCTCCGTCTCCCTAACTGTCACCGACAAGGCAACCCCCGCCGCCTCGTACGCCGCATACTTGGACTCCCTCACCAGGGCTCTCAATCATTCCTTCCCGGTAGGTGAAAACCCCTGGTGTACCCTCGTCCTCGCCCCCACTGCTGTTCAACTAGCCATTCACGGCCTCCCCCTACGTTTCCTCCCCCAAGATGAAGAGGAACTCTTCCCATATATCCGGCAAGCAATCCTCAACGACAGAGCGACCCCGGTTCTCTCAGCCAGGTACCTTAACCCTAGTCGAGATTCTAGGGAGACCAAGCAGGCCACTTCGGTGGTTATCACCGTCGACCCTGTTAGGTGGTAGCTTGGGCGTGAGGTATTCCGACAGCTAGGACCTGGTTCGTAATTATATCGGAGAACTCGTTAAGAAGACACGAGTAATGTAGGCTAGATATAATATTCACTTCGGTATAGATAGTCGAAATATTGGTAACGATAGAAAAGTGTAGATAACTTATTATATTGATAAGATCTCTTCTCCGTGCTTGTTGATCTCTATCTACTCCGGGCTCTTGCCCGCCTCTTATACCCTTTCCCGGGGTACATCTAACTATCATACTAGCGAAGTACCTTTTCCAACTTCTCCTAGTATCTGTGAATATGCGAACACCGTTTGACCCTGAGTTCTTCCACACCACTTCGGCTTTAATCATTGCGCAAGTAATTGCGTCCAATTACTGGTTCTCGATTCTTATGCCAGATGAACTTGGTCTGTATATGCAGCCTGGCTCGCTATCATACCAGTCGTTCCTTCCGGTCATGTTATAATCAACATTTCTCATGCCGGGTAATCATATGCTTAGGTCTTACACATCAGACTACATATGTCGGTGGGCTTAACTTTGAAGCGCCATAACTTCTTATCCAACCGTTCGCACTTCGCCGTATAACTTCTTACTGATATAGAAACATTTCTTCTATAGTAAGCGGCGAAAACCCCTCGGTCGCATTGCCCCTGCGCTTGCGCAGAGACTGATAACGATCCGTTGTGTAGTTGTAATAACTATGACGGGGGTTTGAGTCGAACACGTGACCTTCTGACAGAAGTCACGTGTTATACCGACTGCGCTAGTTCATGTGCGTCAGGGTAGAGTAACTTTGCCCTGTAAATCCTTACAGGGAGTCCGTGCGCCTAACACCAGCTCCCCTCTTCGAAGTGTTCGTCCCGAATACTCTATGTCTATAATACAATTTATCTTCCATCTCGAGCTCCACATAGTAGGGGTAAAAACCACCAGCATTAACTTGTCCACTGATGGAAAACCTTTCTTATGTTACTCGACCTCACTCGGGCCCGGCATCTCCGGGTTTTCTCTATGAAACCTTTCCACTTCTTCCTGCGCGTTCATCATACCTTCAGGCGGCTCCCAAGTATTCTCATCCTCCGCGCAGCCTTTCCATTTTACAAAATACCGAAGCTCTTTCATCGGTTTGTTCCTTCCTCGGACCTTTCGCATGTAGGAAATGATCTCACTCTTGACAATCCTTTCTACCTCCCACTCTAAATCTCCCTCGATCTCTTCGGGGTCTCGTGGGGGCTGTTCGCGATTTGGTCGGTTCGAGGATCGGTAGGGTTCCAACAGTGAAACATGAAACACAGGATGAATTTTCCACCGCGGCGATATTTCTAACTTGTATGCCCGGCTTCCCTTCTTTTCTAGCACTTTGAACGGGCCATTCAGTCTCGGACTCAGCTTCTTCGATGGTCGTTTGGTAAGTATGTTCTTCGCGTTCAACATTACCAAGTCGCCGACTTCGATGCTGGGTTGTTCCGTTGCTTTGCGGTCGTAATATTTCTTCATCGATTCCCGTGTATTATCTAGGGTTTGTTTCGCTTGTCGATGTATGTCCTGCATCCAGTGAGCATACATCGTCGCCCCGGGGTTATGAGCTTCTCTCTCTTTCATCCACTCCGTCTGTGGGTGAAAACCGTAGTTGGCGAAGAATGGGGTCATCTTGTGTGCATTTGTTGCCGAGTTGTTATAGGCGTGTTCTGCTAACGGCAATAGTTGGTACCAGTCGTTCTGATCGTAATTGACAAATGTTCGTAAGTAACCTTCCAGCACTTGGTTGGTTCTTTCCGTTTGTCTATCGGTCTGAGGGTGGTACGCCGTTGACATGCGCCTTTTAACTCCTAGCATTTTGCACAGTAATTCCCAAAGTTCGGGGGAGAACTTCGCGTCCCTGTCCGATATGATCTCGTTCGGAAATCCGTGAAGTTTTCAGACTTCCCTAAGGAAGATATCCGCAACGTCTTTTGCGGTCGCGTTCTCGTGGAGGCCGATGAAATGGGCCATTTTCGTGAACTGGTCTACTACCACCATGATCTGGGTCTTTCCCTGCGATTCCGGTAGTTGGTTGATGAAGTCCGTCGATATGGAGGACCAGGCGGCATAAGGTAGTTCCACGGGTTGAAGTAATCCGTACTTAGCATGCCGTGGGGATTTACTGTGTTGACATTCGTCGCAGGATCGTACATAGTCTCTAATCCAGTCTGCGAACCTTTTCCAGTAGAAATCCCTTGTTACTATCTCAATCGTCTTTTCCTGTCCGAAGTGCCCTGCTACTAGCCAGTCGTGACAGCCTTGGCCTATCTCGGTCTGGAGCGCTTCGCTTTCCGGAATGTATAACCGATTTTTGTAGTATAGCAACCCGTCCTTTTCTATCCATTCGTCCGGCATCCTTTTTCGACTTTCTCTTAACCTAACCAGTTCACGGCCTCGGTCCTGCCACCTCTCATCCTCCTTCCCAGCCGCTCTAACCGTGTCCAGAAATGTATCATTCATTGTCCGCGGCAGGGCTGCGTTGACGTGAGCACTCGATAACATTTCCCGATCTTTCGCTAAGCGAGGGTCATAGCCGATATCCGCTGCGCTAAAGAATTCGTTTTCGCTTATGTCCCCTGAAGGAAACATATTTTGATTTTTTCTTCTTTAGCCGTAATGGATCGCTTGGGGTTCACGTCACTTGATCCGAAGCCCATTTTTCCACGCTTGGTTATTCCCAAATCGTCCACTTCCATGTCGTCGGCATTGGCAACTTTCTCAACTATCAGTTGTGCTATACGATCTCCTGCCTTAAATACGCAGTCCGCTTCGCCATGATTTCGAAGTATGACCTTGACTTCTCCGGTGTAATCTGCATCTATTACACCACCACCCACTGCTATTCCCATCTTGCTAGCCATACCACTTCTGGCGGCTAGCCTTCCATAGGTTCCTTCCGGCAATCCTATCGCAATACCCGTTTCCACCATTGTCTGTCCTTTCGGTGGTACCAGGCCGTTTGTCAGGGCATAGATGTCATGACCGGCCGCAAACCGTGATCCTTTCGTCGGGATTATAGACTTGTCCGAAAGTTTCATTATTCTGGGGCTTGTAGGTTCGCGTTTTTCTGCGACGAGGGCTGTCACTGCGTTTTGTTTTTGATGAATCACGGAAATTTGAAAATGTTCGGATTTCAAAATCGACTGTTCACTGTGACGAGCTCCCTCCTCAGGACGGTACTCCAGCCGTCTACTTAACGCGTCGGGTTTCCCGCCCCGACTTCCCGGCCGATAGACTATTTTGAAGTTATAGTTTGTTAACTCCTGTGCCTATCGAATTTGCTGTTGGTTCCAGACTTTTTTGGTTAAAAATGATTGCAGATTTTGATGGTCGGTGTATACTGTCACGGGTTCTTCTTCCCCCCAGAGGTATCTTTTCCATTCTTTGAACGCCTCCATTATTGCGAGAAGTTCCTTGTCGTGTATCTCATAATTTCTTTCAGCGCTGTTCAATTTTCGAGAATGGAAAGCCACTGGGTGAAGACGTCTCCCATGGTATTGAGACAGTACGCATCTGAGCGCGAAGTCGCTAGCGTCTGTCTCTACTACCGTCTTTCTTCCTGGGTAAAAATGCGATAAAATTGGTGCTGTGGTAAACCTCTTTTTCACCTCCTCAAACGCCTCTTCCTGTTCTCTTCCCCCGTGAAAATCCTTTGGGTTTCCCTTTAATGTCTCGGTTATTGGCTTGCAGACCTTTGAAACGTCCTTGATGAATCGTCGGTAAAAGTTTGTGAATCCGATGAAAATCTGGACTTCTTTAACCGATCTCGGGTGTGCCCAGTTCTGAATGCTTTTCACTTTCCTATCACTCATGGTGACTCCGCTTGTCTTGATAATGTATCCTAGGAATTCAACTTCCTCTTGATGGAATACTGACTTTTTCAGTGAAACTGCTAAGTCGTGTTGTTCGAGCCTATCAAGGACCCGTTGAACTAATTTGATATGGTCGTCCATATTCTCAGAGTATATTAGGATATCGTCTTAGTAAACGACTACTCCATAGTCCAAGAATTCCCTTAGGATTTTGTTCATCATTGTCTGAAAAGTTGCGGGAGCGTTAACGAGCCCGAAAGGCATGACCTTGTATTCGTACTGTCCGTATCGTGTACGAAAAGCAGTCTTGTGTTCATCGCCTTTCCTCATTCGAATAAGATGATATCCATCCTTGAGGTCGAGTTTGGTGAATACTTTCGCTCCCGCGACGCGGTCTCGTAGTTCATCCATGAGTGGTAGGGGGTACTTATTCAGGATTGTCAATTTGTTGAGGTTCCTATAGTCTACGCACAGTCGTAGACTTCCATCCGGTTTCGGAACGAAGAGGATCGGAGCGCTATAAGGGGATTCGCTGTCAGCTATTTTTCCCTCAGCGATCATTTTCTTGCGGTACTTATCTAGCTCGTTCAACTGATGCGCCGACATTGGATCGATCGGACCCCATGGGGGTTCGGCTCCTTCTTTAAGGTTGATGGCGTGATCGAAAGTCCTTTGAGGCGCCAACATTTTAGCTTTTTTCTCTTCAAAAAGCTCCTTATACCGCCAAATGGTTTCGGCAGCGTCTCCAACTGTACTCCTCCTTCATCCTCTCCTTCTATCCGTCCCACATACTGTGCTTCCTCATCGTAAGCTACCGTTTCATCCCACTCAAACATATCCGCCACCGCCTCATCTTCTATATGAGCGTGGTACTTTGTCTCTTCAAAGGCCCATCTAAGTGGGTCCGCGATATTTTTAAGGGAGTGTTCATCATGCCACCACCCAAAAGGTATAATTAAGGCATACCTCCCTGCATTCGCAATTTGGCAGGATATCATACTTCGGTGGCCGTTGGCACCGATTTCTAGGAGAATCGGATGGGTATAGAATATTCCTCCGCTAGGCGCGGTTTTGCCATCGAAGGTAGTAATTTTTAACGGTGAATCCCTAGCTTCAGCCGGGATTTCGAGCCGTCGTGCGGTGTTTTGGTTCATGAGAAAGATATTTGAACCTGAATCTAAAAGTAGGCTTATCGCATATTTTCGTCCTTTTAATTCAATAAAGGCCTTTCCCTCAGGGCAGCCGTAATGCTTTGGTTTTTTAATGGGTCTGGAGCTTTCGCTCGAATTTTGATGAAGTCTTTTCATCGTCGCGGTTACAAGTAGTGTGCGGGTTTGTTACCGCGCCTGCGCAGTTTCGGCTCTTAAAGCCTCCTCAGACAAACTTTTACAATACGTGTCTAATATTTAGATATCGGGCAGCCCACTATTAGCGGTCTTTACCTCCTGCCGAGGAGTTCCCATATCACAGGAGTGGTGGTTCACTAGAGTACCTCTCGAGTTCGCGACTAGGATGCGCGGTCCTTTATTGTCGACTTAGCCCTTATCTGAGACTGTCCCCTGGGATGAGTCCACCGTACCTCCGCCGTCGAGTTTGGTCTCACTCCCGAGACTGCCTCAGATGCCATTCGTCGGGCATGAACCTTGTGCCCAATAGAGGCGCCCCCAGCTTCTATTTGCCCGGCTATTTTAGTCGGAGGGAAAGTCAGGTTACCCTGGATTTCGACCCTCCTCACGCGTGTCGTGCAACTCCAGTTGCGTTCCGGCGAATGGTAATCTTCTTTTTGCCTTTTAGTCTCGTCGACCGCTTTCTTCACTTGTTGTTTTTTATGGCTCCCGTGGTGAGCACGGACTACCCAATTTTGGACGTAAATTGGCAACCGGGATCCTTTGGTCTTTTAGCCTTCCGGTGGGATCTCATCACCGACTACGCTGCAGGTCTTTCGATTCAAGGCGGCAACCTCACTACCCGAACACCGTTGTTGTCGGTATCTCGATGACTTTTTTATAAAATGTCGTCATCTTCAAAAGCCCAAGCTGGGGGCCGTTGCACCGCTCACTTCGAGCTTTCTCCCTTGCCATCAACGGCAACAGTGGCTACCTGGGGGCGTCGTTTTGGCGCAAATGCGGTTGGTCATTTGGGCTTTGCTTGCCCTCGATATACTGCCGATACTTGTATCGGTTTTCGACAGTGTGTCCAGACGTGGTTCCTCATCCCACATCGCGTGCATTCGTTTTCAGATTTTCGTTTATCGACAATTTTCTGATCGACGCCCTGGTGTCCTTCCGACCATACCGTATGTCTAACCTCCCCCTTCGGTGCCACCGAGCCTTCTTTCTTCACCTTCCTTTCCCCAGCCTTCTTTTTCTGGTAGTCCGCTTTTTCCTTAGCCGTGTACTGCTTTTTTACACGCTTTGCGGCACCCGTCGGCTTCGAATCCTCGAACTTTCGTTTTTCCCTTCGTGTCATGCCGGAGGGACCGCCCCCTCGAAGATCTTTTCTTTCTTTGAAATCTTCTTCCGCTCGGGTTACGGTCCTGACTGCTTCCAACCATTCCCCATCGTCGACATATTCTCTGTGTGAGAGCCGTCGCAATGCTTCGATGGCAAGTTCATGTTCAATGATTTTTCTCCAGGCTATCCCGGTGACCCTTGCATGGATATTGAGATTTTCCATTTCCATCAACAATTTGGTGACATCACTGCGATATTTGACCGATCCCATTGCTCTTAGGGATTTTTCCGCTTCATGGGTGGGTCCGAAGCGTCGCAGGGTTTGTTCTGCAAAGACACGCCAGAACTCATATCCTTCTTGTCTCTTATAACCTGTCTCTCCGGTCATTTGGCGTCGGTAGGTTAACGCAAAAGGTGCGACTTCTTTTCCATCCATTCGGCTTATGGCGTATCGGATTCGTTATGCCTCGTCCTCGCACTGCCAGCTGTTTCGACCAAAATAATCCGTGCATGTCATCAGCCACATGCGTATATCTTGGTGTTTCTCATTTTGAAACATGGCAGGGGGTTCCGCTGGGACTCTCGTTCGTTGTCCCAAGGCGTTGGCCATGACCGGTGAGAACAGGTTGAATTGTTCATCGTTTTCGGCGACATAGCCATCTTCTTCTGGCTGGGGTGCGGGTCTCTCGTCCCGTCTTCCCTTTCTCGTCTCATCTGGTTTCCTACCAGACCCTTCTCCGTCATCATCGGGATCTCCTCCCTCTCCGCCGCCTGGAGCTCCTGCCGCTCCGTGTCGTGGTGCTGGTGGTCTTCCGCCACCTGGCCCTGCAGCCTCTGGTGTCGGGTCTGACACCTTGCCTTTTCCCTTCACCTGCCCCATTAAGGTTTGCACCATTGCTTTCAGCTCTGAGATCTCACCATCTCGTGCCTGTTCTGCCAGCTGGCTCTCTATCATTTCTTGCTTCATGAGGTTAAGACTTATGTCATGATTTTCCAGCTCCCTTTTGTGCTGCGCATTCAACCGAACGATTTCCTGGTCTAGGAGTAGGTCTCGGTGTATTGACTGAGCTTCCGTTCCTTGTACAGTCTCGTGTAGCTGGGATGTGACAGCCTCGTTTCTGGCTTGTCTTTCATCGGTTTCCCCCAGCCTCTCGGCTAGGGTGGAAGAGAAGCTTTCCTGGACTTTCTGGGATTCTTGGTCGCGGATTTGGACCTGTTCGTCCATTCGGTTGAGTTCTTGCCCAACAATTTGGGCACCAGACCTTAACTGTGACTTGAATTTAAGCAATTCATGGGCCATGGGCAGGACCTCGGCTCGTAGGGAGTTGAAGGATAGATGCCGTGCATCTCGGCTTTCTTTTAGGGTGGGATCGAATCGGCCCAGTATTCTGTCCAAGCTTTCGATCCAGCCTGTCATGACAGAATCACGTGTAGGGGCAGGGCTCTTCGAGCTTCTTTGTCGTCTGCTTCGATGCTTGACCAAGAAGCCTATTCCAAGGCTTGGGGATCGAGGCGCGGGGCGACCAGAGTGTGACCGAGCTAGCCGAGTGCTGTCGGTCTCTACGCTTGGGGCTGTGTCCTGGGACAATTTGTCTTGTCCTTCTCCTTCAGGGGTCTCTTCTGAACGCCATTCCATGGCCTCAGGCACTTTGGGGTCAGAAGCCATTTCGGTGGTTTCTATAAGGAAAACTTATCTTTTGTTTCCTCCCCAAACTTCGGGTATCTCAAAACACTGACTTGAGAATTGATCGCTTTTTGGGTACGGGGTGTACCAAGTGGAGTTCGATTTCTCCGAGCAGGCGGGTTAAATAAAGTTTTTTCCGTACTTGTATTGGTATAGTGCGGTTATGTTTTCGAGGGTAACGGTATTTTCTGGGTTTGTCCACCAGAAATAGGATTCGTGATAAGGTTCTTGTGTTCCTTGTTCCCTTATGAAGGGCGGGAAATAGACTTGTGATATTGAGGTCGTCCTCAATCGTCTTGGTTCAAAAAGGATTTCGGGTTTGGGAGTATCGGTTTCTCTGCCAAACATTCGTCTCGGTAACGATGAGAAGTATCAATATACTGTTAGGTGGTAGCTTCGGCGTGAGGTATTCCGACAGCTAGGACCTTGTTCGTAATTATATCGGAGAACTCGTTAAGAAGACACGAGTAATGTAGGCTAGAGATAATATTCACTGCGGTATAGAGAGTCGAAATATTGCTAACGATATAAAAGTGTAGAAAACTTATTATATTGATCAGATCTCTTCTCCATGCTTGTTAATCTCTATCTACTCCGGGCTCTTGCCCGCCTCCTATACCCTTTGCCGGGGTACATCTAACTATCATACTAGCGAAGTACCTTTTCCAACTTCTCCTAGTATCAGTGAATGTGCGAACACCGTTTGACCCTGAGTTCTTGCACACCACTTCGGCTTTAATCATTGCCCAAGTAATTGCGTCCAATTACTGGTTCTCGATTCTTATGCCATATGAACTTGGTCTGTATATGCAGCCTGGCTCGCTATCATACCAGTCGTTCCTTCCGGTCATGTTGTGATCAACATTTCTCATGCCGGGTAATCATATGCTTAGGTCTTACATATCAGACTACATATGTCGGTTGGCTTAACTTTGAAGCGCCATAACTTCTTATCCAACCGGTCGCACTTCGCCGTTTAACTTCTTACTGATAGAGAAACATTTCTTCTATAGTAATCGGCGAAAGCCCCTCGGTCGCATTGCTCGTGCGCTTGCGGAGAGACTGATAACGATCCGTTGTGTAGTGGTAATAACTATGACGGGGGTGTGAGTCGAACACGTGACCTTCTGACAGAAGTCACGTGTTATACCGACTGCGCTAGTTCGTGTGCGTCAAGGTAGGGTAACTTTGCCCCCCAAATCCTTACAGGGAGTCCGTGCGCCCAACAGACCCCCACAACGTTTCGGCCCTCACTTCAGGGGTCGTCATCCTCTCTCAGAAACGCAAGGTCGAACTTGCCTCCTCCTCCTCCAGAACCTCCCAGTGTAAGAACTGCTGGAGATACAGACACGCCCATCAACGATGCCCCGCCAGCCACACCACGTGCCCTATTTGTGCGCTTCATCATACTCGAGCGGCTCACAGATACCAGAATCCAACCTGCCCCACGAGCGGGAACAATAAGCCAGTCCCATCCTGTTGTCCGACCCCGCCCCCCCATTGCTGCAACTGCTGTGGTGACCACACTGCCACATTCGGGAATTGTCCGGCTCGACCTCCCCCGCCTGTCCCAACCAGAACCAACTCGCCTGCCCCCGCCCCAACCGGTCAAGACCCGATGGATCTGGCGGTCGATGGCGGGCCGACACCCACTACTCCCCCGTCCGGGACAGGTCCCCTTGAGCTGGACCTAGTAACCCCCAGACAACCTCCCCCTGCTGGACCCTCCACGCGTCCTGGCACTACTCACGGTTTCGGTGGTCCTCTCCCCGTGGAGGAGCCAAGCCTTTTCCCTGCACCTCGCGATCGTCATGTTCGTCCCGGTAATGAATTATTGTCCCATGCCTCATCCCCTGCGACAAGGGCTGGCCCCCGCCCCGGCTTTTCTTTCCATCATTCAACATAACTGCCTTGGGAGCTGGAATGTGTTTCTTTCTTTGTTTGAGTCGTTCAAAGAGGGGACGACCTACCCCTCCATAGTTCTTTTACAGGATCCTCCTGTGAACAAGGCTCACCTTCCTTCCTTTAATGGTTTCAGGTCCTTCTTTCCCCCGGTTAGGAAGTCACGTGTGGCGGCCTACGTTCATATGTCTTTGTTTTTCAACTACACGGTGCTCCCCAGGTATAAAGGGGTCGACGACGTTCTCGCCCTCGACGTCTCATCCAACGAGCCTCTCTTTGGCACCGCCTTCCACTTCTTCAGGGTTATAAACGCCTACTCCACCAACACAGTTGACCAGAGAATTTACTCCGTCCAACCAGAAGTTCTTTTCCCCGATCTCGGGGTCCCCCTCCTGGTGGTAGGGGACATCAACATCAACAACCCCCTCTCGGACACTCTACGGCACTTCTCACCACGGGAGATCTTGTCCTCGACTCCGTATTTCGAGAAAGTGGCAGAATCCGGCTTCGCCCTCCTCAATCCCCCAGGTGAGTACACAAGGTTTCCCCTAGTGGGCAACGCTCGCCCTTCGGTCATAGACCTCGCCTTTGCGAACCCCCTCCTCCTCCCCCTGGTCAAGAGCTGGGAAGCCTCCCTACCCTCAACAGGCTCTGGCACATACCAATAACGATTACCCTCGCCGCACCCTCCCTAAACCAGAAACCCCCACGCCATCGATGGGCGGACACGGACTGGGAAACCCTTGACCCGATCGTTAAGGGTTTCAAGGTCCCGACGGCACCGCCAAGCCCCACCCCCCAGAAACTGGACGAGTGGATGTCCGAATCACCCAACCGTCTAGTAACTCTCCTCAAGGAACACACGCCAGTGTCCAGACCTTCCCATTACTCCAAACCTTGGTGGACCCCCCACCTGACCATCCTCCGTCGCGAATACCATAAGGCCACTAGATTGGCCAGAAAGCGCGACACCCCGAACACGTGGGAAGTTGCCAACACCTCCAAGGCGGGGTATTTCAAGGCAATCAAGGCCGCAAAAAACAAACACTGGTCCTCGTTTCTGCTGACCGCAAGCCCCAAGAGCCTTTGGACGGCTAAGAGGTTTGCTTACGGGCGCGCCCAACCACGCTTCCCCTCCCTCCCAGGGGCCGAAACCCCACTACAGATGAACAATGTCCTTCTGGACCACTTCTTTCCCCCTAAGGAACCCTTCTCCCCGCCACCTAGGCTCAGGCCACACAAGTCGGCGCCCCCCCTAAAAACAGAAGAGATAGCTGCCGCCCTCTCCAAGTGCTCCCCGACCCTGGCCCCGGGCCCGGACGGGATTCCCTACTCTACCTGGTAACAGGTTAACAAAATCAACCCGTCAATACTCCTCCAAATACTTGCGCCGCTGGTACTCCTCGGATATCACCCTGCATCGCTTAAAGGTTCGAACGGTGTGGTACTTGATAAGCCAGGGAAGCCCTGTTACGAATCACCCTCCTCCTTCAGGATAATCGTCCTGATCCGCACGGTTTCAAAGATCCTGGAAAGGATCATAGCAGCCCGACTACTCGAGGCAGCCCGACTTAAGGGGCTGTTGCACCCCAACCAATGCGGTTCGCTCCCTGGGCTCAGTACCTATGATGCGTGCCTCACCATAACCAACGACGTCAAAACCCTGCAGAGGCCCCGTCTCAAGGTCTCCTCCCTGTTCCTGGACATAAAAGTGGGGTTTGACAACGTCGACAACAAAAGTTTGGCCCGAATCCTAAGGGAAGGCGGGATACCCCCCTACCTGGTCTCCTGGGTTTCGTCTTTCCTAGGGGAGCGAAGCTGCACCCTAATCTTTCAAGGGGCCCCAGGGACCCCAGCCCCCGTCAACGTCGGCGCCCCCCAGGGCTCACCAATCTCCCCACTCCTTTTCCTCCTCTACGTGGCTCCACTGCATTTTGGGATCCCTCGGGGTCTGATGATCTCGTACGTGGACGACTTCGCCCTCACAGTGGCCTCACTCTCTTACCGTGGCAACATCCGCAGAATCCAGGAACTCTTCGAGAGGCTTGAAAGAAAGGCGTCCCGCCTGGGCGTCTCCTTTTCGGTCGCAAAGACAGAGCTGATACACTGGAGGACCCCCAGCCAGAGGCACTCACCGAAGTGTGTCTCGCCTATTCAGATTAAAGGGGAAATATTTCACGCTAGCAACTCCGTTCGATGGCTCGGGTACTGGTTCACTCCGGCCCTTGACCTCTCTGCACACTTCTCGCGTCGCTTGGCCCTTGCCCAGGGAGCATTCGCCCTCATTCGACGCCTCAGTCCGCCTGGAGCGGGCCTCCCCCCCTACCTATGCAACAGACTGGCGACCTGACTGGTTGCCCCCATCCTACTCTACGGCGCGGATCTGTTCACACCTAGCGTGGGCACGACGACCCGCCTCGACACGTTCTGGCGACAGGTCCAGAGGTGGACCACAAACTGCTTCTCAGCTACGCCCACCGGGATACTTTCGGTGAAGTCATGACTCCCCCCGTCTCGCTCCTGATCACCCTCGGGCTGTCCAGGATGCCCATGATCAATTCCCACCTTGTCTTCCCGACCCCTGCCTTCCCGCCCCAGTCCTTGATGGATAGCACCTATTCGGCCCTGAAGAAGACAGTGAGAGAGAAACACCTAGAGGAGTGGGCCTCCCTCTTCCCGACCCCTGGGTACTACCTGCACCATCCCGCCACCTCTCCTAGGCCTTTCATGGGCTTGGGCAAATTCATTGCCGGGAGAATCCACCAGATGAGAGCCGGGAAAAGTTACCTGGCCGCCCACCCGACCTGGAGGTCCCCCGACGCCGACACCTCCTGCCCCCGCTGCAGCTTGGAACCTGAAACCTTCGAGCACGCCATCCTGTCCTGCCCCTCGAGACAACACAGCAGATCGTACCTCCTCCACGGCGTTACTGATATCGGTCCCGAGGCCCCACTTTGATCATCCCTCCTGCTGCTAAAAAGACTCGCCCCCTTCATAGGCCTCACCTCCACGGGATTTTCCCCCACAATGTTCCCGCCCACCACTCCCGCCTCTTCCCCCCCTCTCTCTCTTTCCCCCGCCAAGGTGCCCCCCCGGTCTTTCGTGTTTTTTCGTTCGCTGAGGTATAGGGTAGTCGGGTTTTTTCTTTCCTTCGTCTTATGTAGGCTTTCCTTTCTAGACGGCTAAGTTGTTAGTTTGTGCTTTCCTTGTTATATGTGGCCGATGGCCCGGCGGAGGAGAAACCTGCGCGTTAGTGGATATTTTACTGGTGCCGTGACTTTCATTTGTTATTTGTTTTGATTTATAGGTTTTGTTCTCTCCATAGCTAGCGCTGCATGAGGCTTTTTGTACCTAAAAACAAGGAAAGCATGATTACAAAAAAAAAAAAAGAAGAAAAAAAAACGACCAAGGGATAGACACGAACCATCTCCTCTCCACCTCCGGCGATTGAAGTCTCAACACCACGAGAAATCATCATCACTTCCCCCACCCACCTCTCTTCTCCCACGATTCCTACTGCCTAGGAGTTGACGTTAAGCCAACCTTCCTCCTCTTCTGAGGCCTGTCGGCCTCCCCTCCTTGGGGTTCTTGTTCTCGTTCGTCGTTGATCCACTCATGATGTTGAGTTCTCCCCCTTACACCGCACTTGCTTTGCACCTCGCTTAGCGTTTTGCTCGGTCGGAAAGCTTCTCGCTTCGTTCACAGTCGGCGTTACGGTGTCGGACTCTCGGTCGAAGTAGGCCTCGGCTTGCTGGGCTTGTACCTCTGATGGGGAAAGCCTCGGTTAGTAACATCTCGGTCTCGCCTCAGTCTTGTCGTCGTCCCAAAAGCCCTTGCTATAGCCCGTTTGTCTGTGGTGGCTAGCCTGTTCGCGATCCTTCCTTCTCCCATCTCCTGGTTCTGTCCGCTTGCACCGTTACTGCTACAGCAGCTGGCACCTTACTGCCTCCTCATCCTCCCCGATCGTTCATCCACTCCTCGGTTACGCCCAGTCGTGGTATTGCACTATCTCCCTGCCTGGTGTCCAATGCCTTGGATCGATGTAATTACCGGCGCGACCGTACGTTTATGGTTACAATGTCGGCCCACAAGTCCAGTGGTTTTCTCTCGTAACGGCGAGCACACATCCTCCCCCCTGGGCCCTATCGGCCCTTTGCGAGCCAATCTTTGCTTTTTTTTAGGGGAGCCTGCTGAAGGGTGTGGGTCTCTCTCCTGTACGTCTCTAGGAATTATTTCCTTACGTGTTTGAGGTATTATTAACTTAGGTGCTAGGCGAGGGGGATTTTTCCTATGGATTCGGGGTGTTTGATTTTTCCCATGAAGAGGTGAAGCGGGCGGTTGTTGGAATTAAGGTTTTCTTTACGCCATATCTCACGATGCATGCTAGTTCTTGTACCTTAACAATGAATACATGATTTAAAAAAAGAAAAAAAAGAAAAAAAAGAAAAACCGACCAAGAGATAGACCATGAACAATATCTGCTCCACCTCCCGCGATTGAAATCTCAACACCACGGGAAATCATCGTCACTTTCCCCCACCCACCTCTCTTCCCCTATCATAGCTACTGCCTAGGGGTTGACATTAAGCCATCTTCCCTCCTGTCCTGAGGCATGCATGCCTCCCCTCCTTAGGGTTCTTGTTCCCATTCGTCGTTGACACCCGCTCATGAAGTTCGGTTCTCCCCCTTACCCCGGACTTGCTTTGCACCTCGCTTGGCATTTTGCACTGTCGGTAAGCTTCTCGCTTCGTTCACGGTCGGCGATATGGCGTCCGGACTCTGGGTCGAAGGAAGGCTTCGGTTCTGCTGGGCTTGTACCTCTGATGGGGAAAGCTTTGGTCAGTAACATCACGGTCCCACTCGGTCTCGCTGTCGCCCCAAAAGCCCTTGCTGTCGTCCCAAAAGCCCTTGCTGTCGTCCCAAAAGCCCTTGCTGTCGTCCCAAAAGCCCTTGCTGTCGCCCCAAAAGCACTTGCTATGGCCCTTTGGTCGGTTGTGGCTAGCCCGCTCGCGATCCTACCTCTGCCCCCCTCCCGGTTCCGTCCGATGGCACGGTACTGCCCCATTAGCTGGCACCTTGCTGCTAAAACTCCTCCCCCGGCTGTCACCGTACTGCTCCCCTCTGGCTGGCACCCTACTGCTACTCACGGGCTGGCACCCTACTGCTACTCGCTGGCTGGCACCCTACTGCTCCGCCTCAGATCGGTTGACCCTTCCTCAGTTACGCCTAGTCGTGGTATAGCACTGCCTCCGTGGCTATTGTCCAATGCCTTGGATCGATGTAATGACCTGCCTTACTGTACATCATGTTTTCGGTGGGCCCTCTACTGGAGTTTTCCGATGTCGCCGATCATCAATCCTCTCCATCAGGCCCCGAAAGGGCCTTAGCGCAGCCCTCGTTTCTTTTGTTTTAGGGAGCCTGCGGAAGGGTTTGGGTCTCTCTACCTGTACGTTTCTATGTATTGTTTCCTTACGTGTCTGGGGTATATTATCTTAGGTGCTAGGCGGGGAGACTTTCCCTATGGACTCGGGGTGTTTGATCTTTCCCATGAAGAGGTGAAGCGGGTGGAGGGTTTGCATTGCTAGGTTGTATTCTCTTCATAGCTAGCGCTGCATAAGGCTTTTTGTACCTAGAAACAAATAAGGCATGATTACAAAAAAAAAAAGAAAAAAAAGAGAAAAAAAGAAAAAAGAGGAAAAAAACGACAAAGGGATAGACCACGCTTCGCGCAAACTTCTTCCGCCCTACTACATTTTACATACAAACCTCAACTCTACCCGGCTTTGCGTCCGGATCAAACCCCTCTCCCACTTTTCCGTTACTACTCGCCGTCATGGCGAACCCCCATAATCTCCCCCCAGGAAACGAGGCCTTCGGTAGGCTCTCAGCCTTCAGCTCTCCCCTCCCGTCGCGCTCAGGAACACCCATGACCGATCACCCCATCGAGTTCATGATGAGGAAACGCGCTCAGGCGAGGAGCGCCCTCCGGCTCAGCAACCAAGACTTCCAGGACCTCAGCCCAGATGCGCAGGCCCGCACCCTACCTATGGAATCCATCACAATCGTTCTCCTCTCCCAGCTCGTCCAGGGCCTGGTGACCATCTCACATGAGCTGATCGGGGTTACCCAGGCGGTCGCAACCATCTCCGAGGAAAATGAGAACCTCAGGGAGGAGCTCCGCGATATCTCCTTCCAACTCGCGAACCTTCCCCCCGCCGAAGGACAACAAACCGCTCGGGGGATCACCGAACTCCAAGCCTCCATACCTGACCTGTCACATCGAGTGTCAGCACCAATCCCTGCCCCCCCGGCCCCTGCCCCCCTCTCACAGAGAGCACCCCCACCCTACTCAACTGCCGGCCCCCCCCCCATCAAAGAAGGGCAAAGAAAGGGCCTGTGCACCACCCACACCTCCCTCAGCTGGGGCTGACAACCCTAAATACCTCGTACCATTCTACGATACGAGGCTTGGCAACGCGTGCGGTGACCCCGAAAAGTACGCCAAGCTCCACCCACAATCATACGAAGCCAGGGAATTCCGGAGGGGGGCATACAATGTAGCCTCCTTCACCCCAGGCCACCTCCACCCGGACGTCCACCTCTCCCCCTCTTACGCGCCAGCTGCCTCCGGCTCAGGCTTGGGCGGCAAGGGCAAAAGCAAAGCTGAGAAGCCTCCTTCCGACCAACTTGTTGCGAGTGCGGCGGCCCCTCCCGTTAAAAAGGGGCCTCCCTCCCTTCCAGGTACCCAACGACGCCTCTTTGCTACTTGCCAGTCCCCTTCCCATCACCAAGACGCTCTCACCATTGCTGCTACCTTTCCTGACATCGCTGCTCGCATCCTCCTCTAGTCAAACTGCCTCCTCCCCTTGGGTTTCTCCGCTACAGTCAACCCGCGAGGCTCTATCTCCCTGACCGTAACAAACAAGGCCACCCCCGACGCCTTGTACGCCCCCTACTTGGTCTCCCTCACCAAGGCACAGAACCAGTCATTCCTGGTAGGGAACAATCCCGTGTGTACCCTCGTCCTAGCCCCCACAGCTGCATCAGCAAAAAAAGCGCTTGCTCCGGGCGGATAGGCATTGCGTCCGGATGCAGGAAATCCGTCTGGAGAATCCTGTCCGCCCAGCTCGCCCTCAGATGGCCCCAGCACAATGGTTGCATCCTAGTCCGTTGGGTGTAATACAACCCGCATCCTGTCCGCCCTGTGCACCTGGATGGTCCATTTCACACCCTAATCTCCCGAAGAAACCCAACGTAAGTGACCCATAGGGCTCTGCATTGGGGAACTCTCCCTGCCCCTGATGGCCTCTACTTACAATGGACTACTTTATCACCAGGTAAAGGCTCTTGGGACGCAAAAGGATCTAAAGATAGGATGACTAACCATCTATTGTCCCGGTAACAACCCAAAACATACCCCTTATTTTGTCACTGCTAACAACTCCGGCAAAAGCTTTCTAAGTTCTTCCCACCTCGTATCAGGCTTCATGATCGAATCACTGGAACTATTGAATATTATGAACCTTCAGAGAGAGGCATGCTCTTCCATCCAGGTTGACACTATTCATTACTCCTAAGCGAGCGGATTCCACTGTGGCCCTTCCTGCCTCTAGCGGATTGCAATGAGGCCCTGCCAGACTCTAGCGGATTGCAATGTGGCCCTGCCAGACCCTCGCGGACATCGGCCAGTGCCTGGTGAGGTATCTGCCTTTTTCTTCCTGCCGACCTCTATAGTCATGCGGACGCTTCGAGACCTATACCATTCGATTCCCCTCGGCGAGTGGACCCCAATGAGACCCTTCCCAACTCTGGCAGACATCTGCCCCGTGAGATATCTGCCTCTTTCATCCTGCTGACCTCTATAGCCATGCGGACGCCTCGAAACCTATACCATTCAATTCCCCTCGACCGGCGAATTCTAAGGCACCCTGTCCCGACGCTGTCCGACCGCTGGTTGACATGTTATCCAAACCTTTGCACTTGAGTTCCCCGGGCAAGTACTTTCAAATTGGCGGCTACTGGGTGCTATAGGCATGCGGACAGTTAGCGACCTATACCATTCGATTCGCCTCGGCGAGCAGACTGCAATGAGACCCTTCCTGACTCTGGCGGACATCTGCCCCCTGAGGTATCTGCCCTTTTCATCCTGCTGACCTCTATAGCAATGGGGACGCTTCGAAACCGATACCATTCAATTCCCCTCGACCGGCGGATTCTAACGCACTCTGTCCCGACGCTGTCCGACCGCTGGTTGACATGTTATCCAAACCTTTGCACTTGAGTTCCCCGGGCAAGTACGTTCAAATTGGCGGCTACTGGGTGCTATAGGCATGCGGACACTTAGAAACCTATACCATTCGATTCCCCTCAGCGAGCGGACTCAAATGAGGCGCTTCCCGACTCTGGCGGACATCTGCCCCTTGAGATATCTGCCTTTCTCATCCTGCTGACCTCTATAGCAATGCGGACGCTTCGAAACCTATACCATTCGATTCCCCTCGACCGGTGGATTCCAACGCACCCTGTCCCGACGCTGTCCGACCGCTGGTTGAAATGTTATCCAAACCTTTCTACTTGAGTTCCCCGGGCAAGTACTTTCAAATTGTTGGCTAGTGGGTGCTACAGGCATGCGGACGCTTCGAGGCCTATACCATTCGATTCCCCTCGGCGAGCAGAATGCAATGAGACCCTTCCCGACTCTGGCGGACATCTGCCCCTTGAGCTATCTGCCTTTTTCATCCTGCTGACCTCTATAGCAATGCGGACGCCTCGAAACCTATACCATTCAATTCCCCTCGACCGGCGGATTCCAATGCACCCTGTCCCGACGCTGTCCGACCGCTGGTTGAAATGTTATCCAAACCATTGTACTTGAATACCCCAGGCAAGTACTTTCAAATTGACCGCTACTGGGTGCTACAGGCATGCGGACACTGGCCGACCGCTGCTTTAAGGGTTATCGATACTTTTGTACTTTAGTTCTCCGGGCAAGTACTTTCAAATTCTTGGCTACCGAGTGCTACTGTTTTCTAGACTAGCTTTAATAAATATAATCCTATTTTAGTATCTAAATCACTCAAATAAGTAAACATGAGTAATAGTGGATGGATCTTTCCGGACAATTTGGATATTCTCCACAGTTTTCACTAACTCATTCAAAGTCCTCGAAGGTAGAGTTGTTGACTTAGGAGGTATCTGATGATAGCCAGTAACACCTGAGTACTTCCACTATGGTACTATCCTATCGGGTTGCGTCCGGAGAACCTTTTTGCGTCTGGAGAACCTTTCTGCGTCAGGTGCCTTCTGGGTCCTTGGTTGCGTCTGGTGCGTCCGGGCGGGATGGACCCCTGCCCACAAGCACCCAATAAAAGACCGCACACCCAGAACGCGAGTATACGTTCTATGCGCCTGGACGGCCGGACGCACAGGGAGCACGGAGTGCGTTCGCGTGTACCTTTTCTTTTTTAGCTGATGTGGGCAGTTAGCCATCCACAGTCTCCAGTTAAGTTTCCTCCCTCAGAATGAAGAGGACCTCTTCCCATATATCCGGCAAGCAATCCTCAACGACAAAGCGAGTCCGATTCTCTCAGCCAGGTACCTTAACCCTAGCCGAGATTCTGTGGAGACCAAGCAGGCCACTTCGGGGGTTATCACCGTCGCACCCCCAGAACGTGGCTGCGGCCCTCACATCAGGGGTCGTCATCCTCTCACAGAAACCCAAGGTCGAACTAGCCATCTCCTCCTCCAGAACCTCCCAGGGTAGAAAGTGTTGGAGATATGGACACGCCCATCAACGATGCCCCGCCACCCACCCCACGTGCCCCATTTGTGCAGTTCACCATACTCGCGTGGCTCACAGATGTCAGAATCCCACCTGCGCCAGGGGCGGAAACAATAAGCCAGTCCCATCCTGTTGCCCGACCTCGCCCCCCCATTGCTGCAACTGCGGTAATGACGACACTGCCACATTCAGGGAGTGTCCGGCTCGACCTCCGCCCCCTGTCCCCTCCCGAACCGGCTCGCCAGCCCCAGCCCCAACCGGTCAAGACCCCATGGATTTGGCGGTCGATGGCGGTCCGGCACCCAGTACTCCCCAGTCTGGGCAGGGTCCCCTTGAAGTGGACCTCGTTTCCCCCAGGCAACCTCCCCCAGCTGGACCCTCCGCGCGTCCTGGCACTATTCACAGTTTCGGCGGTCCTCTCCCCCTGGTGGAGCCGAGCCCTTCCCCTGCCCCTCTCGGTTGTTGGGTTCGTCCCGGTAATAAATAATCAGCCCATGCCTCTTCCCCCGGGTCAAGGGCCGGCCTCTGCCCCTGTGTTTCTTTCCATCATTCAACATAACTGCCTTGGGAGCTGGAATGTTGTTCTTTCTTTGTTTGAGTCGTTCAGAGCAGCGACCACCTACCCCTAGATAGTCCTTTTGCAGGATCCACGTGTCAACAAGGCTCACCTTCCCTCCTTTAATGGTTTCAAGTCCTTTTGCCCACCGGTTAGGAAGCCACGTGTGGCTGCCTACGTTGATATGTCTTTTCTTTCCAACTACACGGTGCTCCCCAGGTTTAAGGGGGTAGACGATGTTCTCACCCTCAATATCTCCTCCAATGAGCCTCTTTTTGGCACAGGTTTCCACTCTTTCAGCATTATTAACGCCTATTCCACCAATCCTGTTGACCACAGGATTCACTCCGTTCTACCAGAAGTTCTTTTTCCCGATCTTGGGTTTCCCCTCCTCCTGGTGGGAGACCTCAACATCCATAACCGCCTCTCGGACCCTCTACGACATTTCTCACGACGCGAGATCTCGTCCACGACTCTCTATTTCGAGAAAGCGGCAGAGTCCCACTTCGCCCTCCTCAATCCCCCGGGTGAGTACACCAGGTTCTCCCTAGTAGGCAATGCTCGCGGCTCGGTCATAGCCCTCGCCTTTGCAAACCCCTCCCTCCTCCCCGTGGTAAAAAGCTGGGAGGCCTCCATCACCTCAACTGGATCCGACCACAGACCAATAACAATCACTCTCGCCTCACCCTCCTTGAGCCAGAAGCCCCCACACCCACGATGGGCAGACACGGACTGGGAAATCCTGGACCCGATCATTAAGGGTTTCATGGTCCCGGCCGCACCGGCATGCCCCACCCCCCTAAAACTGGACGAGTGGATGTCAGAATGGCTCAACCGCCGAGTAGCTCTCCTCAAAGAACACACTCCAGTGTCCAGAACTTCCCATGGCTCCAAACCTTGGTGGACTCCCCACCTGACCGTCCTCCGTCACGAATATGATAAGGCTGCCAGATCGGCCAGAAAGCACGACACCCCGCACAGGGGAGTAGTTGCCGGCACCTCCAAAGCGGGGTATTTCAAGGCAATCAAGACCGCCAAGAACAAACAGTGGTCCTCCTTTCTGCTGACCGCCACCCTCCAGAGCCTTTGGACGGCCAGGAGGTTCGCCTACGGGCGTGCCCAGCTGCGCTTCCCTTCCCTCGCTGGGGCCGAGACCCCACAACCAATGAACAGCGTCCTCTTGGACCTCTTCTTCCCCCCTAATGAACCCTTCTCCCCGCCGCCTAGGCTTGGGCCGCACAAGGCGGTACCCCCCCTAACGACGGACGAGATAGCCGCCGCTCTCTCCAAGTGCTCCCCAACTTCGGCCCTGGGCCCAGACGGGATACCCTACTCCACCTGGAAACAGGTCAACAAAATCAACCCGTCAATCCTCCTCCAAATACTTGCCCCACTGGTCGCCCTGGGGTATTACCCCGGATCGCTAAAGAGTTCGAACGCTGGTGTACTTGATAAACCAGGGAGGCCCTCATATCAATCACCCTCCTCCTGCAGGATAATCGCCCTGATCCGCACATTCTCGAAGATCCTCGAGAGGATTATAGCAGCACGCCTACTCACGGCAGCCCGTCTTAGAGGGCTGTTGCACCGTAACCAATGCGGTTCGCTCTCGGGGCATAGTACCTATCATGCGTGCCTCAGCCTCACCAACGACGTCAAAACCCTAAAGAGGCCTCGTCTCAAGGTCTCCTACTTGTTTTTGGACATAAAGGCAGCGTTCGACAACGTCGACAACAACACTTTGGCCCGTATCCTAAGGGAAGGCGGGATAGCCCCCTATCTAGTTTCCTAGGGTTCATCTTTCCTAGAGGAACGAAGCTGCACACTAATCATCCAAGGGGCCCCAGGGACCCCGGCCCCCGTCAACGTTGGCGCCCCCCAAGGCTCCCCGATCTCCCCACACGTCTTTCTTCATTACGTGGTACCACGGCACTTTAGGATCCCTCGGGGCCTGATGATCTCGTAGGTGGTCAACTTCGCCCTTACAGTAGCCTCCCTCTCCTACGGTGGCAACAGCCGCCGGCTCCAGGAGCTCTTCGATAAGCAGGAAAGAAAGGCGTCCCGCCTGGGGGTCCCCTTTTCCGTCGCAAAGACAGAGGTGCTACACTGGAGGACAGCGCAGGCAGAGGCACTCGGCGAAGTGTGTCACACCTATTCAGATTAAAGGGGAAGTGTTTGACCCTAGCAACTCCGTTCGGTGGCTCGGGTACAGGTTCACTCCGGCAATGGACCCCGCTGCACATTTCTCGCGTCGCTTGGCCCTTGCCCAGGGGGCGTTTGCCCTCATACGACGACTCAGTCCGCTCGGAGCAGGCATCCCCCCCTACCTGTGCTACAGATAGGCGACATCCTTGGTTGCCCCCATCCTACTCTACAGCGCGGATTTGTTTACACCCAGCGTGGGCACAACAACCCGCCTCGATACCTTCTGGCGCAAGGTCCAAAGGTGGACCACAAACTGCTTCTCAGCCACACGCACCGGAATGCTTTCATTGGAGTCATGCCTCCCACCCGCTTCTCGCCTGATCACCCCCCGGCAAAGGCTGGCGGCGCTCCGGGTTGTCTGCTCCCCTCCTAGTGTGAACCTTGCAACGGCTCGCCTTCACCCCTCGTTCCCTTCCCTCTCGGCGCACCGGCCGCCTGACTCCTCGCTGGCCATAACTAGAGGCCTATCGTCCGTGTACCTCCCCCTACACTGGAAGATGCCCCGCCCGGTCCCCCCGATGAGAAACCACCTGCCGGTGGGTGTGGTGGCTCACCAGACAATACCCTTCACCCTCGGGCTGTCCAGCATGCCCATGATCAACTCCAACCTTGTCTGCCCGACACCCACCCTCGCGCCTGAATCCCAAATGAACAACACCTATTCCGCCCTGAAGAAGAGGATAAGAGATCCACTCCTCACGGAGCGGGCCTCCTGTTTCCCGACTCCAGGGTACTCCCTGCACCCTCCCGCCCTGGCTCCGAGACCCTTCATGGGCTTGGGCAAGTTTGTTGCCGGGAGGATCTACCAGATGAGAGACGGAAACAGCTACCTGGCCGCCCACCCGACTTGGAGGTCCCCGGACGCCGACACCTCCTGCCCCCGTTCCGACTTGGAGCCAGAAACCTTCGAGCACGCCATCCTATCCTGCCCCTCGAGACAGCACAGCTGGTCGCGCCTTCTCCACGGCGTTACTGACGTTGGTTCCGAAGCCCCGCTCTGGACGTCCCTCCCTCTGAGATAAAGACTCGCCACCTTTATAGGCGTCACCTCCAGGGGATTTCCCCCCACGATGTTCCCACCCACCACCCCCCCCTCTTCCCCCACGTTCTTTCTTTCTCCCCCGAGGGTGCCCCCCGGGTCTTTCGTGTTTTTTCGCTGGCTGAGGTTTAGGGTCGCTAGACTTGCTCTCCTTTGTCTTATGTAGGCTTTCCTTTTTAGACGACGAAATTGTTAGTGTGTACTTTCCTTGTTGATGTGGGCGATAGCCCGGCGGAGGAGCAACGTGCACGTTAGTGGATATTTATTGGTGCCGTAACTTTCCTTTGTTCAGGTTTTTTGATTTATAGGTTTTGTTCTCTCCATAGCTATCGCTGCATGAGGCTTTTTGTACCTTAAAACAATGAACGCATGATTACAAAAAAAAGAAAAAAAAATCGACTAAGGGATAGACCATGAACAATCTCTGCTCCACCTCCCGCGATTGAAATCTCAACACCACGGGAAATCGTCGTCACTTCCCCCCACCCACCTCTCTTCCCCCACGATGGCAACTGCCTAGCGGTTGACGTTAGGCCATCTTCCCTCCTCTCCTGGGGCACGCCTGCCTCCCGTCCTTGGGGTTCTTGTTCCTGTTGATCGTTGACACCCGCTCATGAAGTTCGGTTCTCCCCCTTACCCCGCACTTGCTTTGCACCCCGCTTAGCATTTTGCACGGTCGGAAAGCTTCTCGCTTCGTTCACTGTCGGCGATAGGGCGTCCGGACTCTCGGTTGAAGTATGGCTTCTGTTCTGCTGGGCTTGTACGTCTGATGGGGAAAGCTTCGGTTAGTAACATCACGGTCCCGTTTGGTTTCGCTGTAGTCCCAAAAGCCATTGCTATGGCCCGTTACTCGGTTGTGGCAAGCCCGCTGGCGATCCTTCCTCACGCCCCCCCCGGTTCCTTCCGCTGGCACCGTACTGCCCCACAAGCTGGCATCATACTGCTAAATGTCCTCCCCCGGCTGGCACCCTACTGCTACTCGCTAGCTGGCACCCTACTGCTACTCACCGGCTGGCACCGTACTGCTACTCGCTAGCTGGCACCCTACTGCTCCGCCTCAGATCGGTTGACCCTTCCTCAGTTACCCCTAGTGGTGGTATAGCACTGCCTCCGTGGCTATTGTCCAATGCCTTGGATCGATGTAATGACCTGCATGACTGTACAGCATGCTTTCGGTGGGCCCTCTACTGGTGTTTTCCGATGTCGCCGATCATCTATCCTCTCCATGGGGCACCGAACGGGCCTGAGCCCACCCGTCGTTTCTTTTGTTTTGGGGAGCCTGCGGAAGGGTTTGGCTCTCTCCACCTGTACGTTTCTATGTATTATTTCGTTACGTGTCTGGGGTATATTATCTTAGGTGCTAGGCAGGGGAGACTTCCCCTATGGACTCGGGGTGTTTGATTTTTCCCATCAAGAGGTGAAGCGGGCGGTGGGATTGCATTTATAGGTTTTTTTCTCTTCATTGCTAGCACTGCATAAGGCTTTTTGTACCTAGAAACAAATAACGCATGATTACAAAAAAAAGAAGAAAAAAGAAGCGCCAAAGGGATAGGCCACGCTTCTCGCAAACTTCTTCCCCCCACCTACATTTCACATACCATCTCAACTTTACCCCGCTTTGGGTCCGGATCAAACCCCTCTGCCGCTTTTCCTCGCGCGCTCGCCATCATGGCGAACCCCCATAATCTACCCCCAGGGAACAAGGCCTTCGGTAGGCTCTCGGCTCTCAACTCGCCCCTCCCGTCCCGTTCAGGAATAGCCTTGACCTATCTACCCATCGAGTTCATGATGAGGCAACTCGCTCAAGGGAGGAGCGCCCTCCGGCTGAGCACCCAAGACTTGCTGGATCTTAGCCTAGACGCGCAGGCCGGCAGCCTTCCCATGGTGTCCATCCCAATTCGTTTCCTCTCCCAACTCGTCCAGGGCCTGGTGACCGTCTCACATGAGCTGAGCGGGGTAACCCAGGCGGTCGCAACCATCTCCGAGGAAAACGAGAACCTGAAGGAGGAGCTCCACGACATCTCCTCGCAACTCGCGAACCTTCCCTCCACCCATAAACAACAAACCGCCCTGGGGATCGCCGATCTCCAAGCGTCCATACGTGACCTGTCACATCGAGTGTCAGCTGAGATCCCTGCCCCCCCAGCACCGGCCCCCCCCCACACAGGGCGCCCCTACCCTGCCCAACTGCCGGCCCCCCTCCATCGAAGAAGGGCAAAGAAAGGGCCCGTCCACCACCCACACCCCCCTCAGGAACGGCTGACGCCCCTAAATACCTCATATCATGCTACGATATGAGGCTTGGCAAGGCATTTGGCGACCCTGATAAGTACGCCAAGCTCTACCCAAACTCATATGAAGCCGGGGAATTCCGGAGGGGAGCATACGACGTAGCCTCCTTCACGCCAGGCCACCTCCAGCCTGACGTTCACCCCGCCCCCTCTTACGCGCAAGCTGCCTCGGGCTCAGGCTCGGGCGGCAAGGGCAAAAGCAAAGCTGGGAAGCCTCTTTCCCCCAAACAAGTTGTGACTATGGCAGCCCCTCCTATTAAAAAGGGGCCCCCCTCCCGTCCAGGTGCCCAACGACTGTTCTTTGCTCCTCGCCAGTCCCCTTCCCCTCACCCAGACGCTCTCACCATTGGCGCTACCTTCGCTGACATCGCTGCTCACCTCCTTCGCGAGTAAAACTGCCTCCTCCCCTTGGGGATCTGCGCGACGGTCAACGCTCGAGGCTCCATCTCACGAACCGTAACCGACAAGGGAACTCCCGCCGCCTCATACGCCCCATTCTTTGTTTCCCTCACCAGGACCCTAAACGACTCCTTCCCGGTAGGCGAAAACCCTTGGTGCACTCTTGTCCTCGCCCCTACGGCCGTTCCACTAGCCATTCACGGCCTCCTGATACGTTTCCTGCCTCAAGATGAAAAGGAACTCTTCCCATATCTCAGGCAAGCAATCCTCAACGACAAAGCGACCCCGATTCTCTCAGCAAGGTACCTTAACCCTAGCCGAGATTCTAGGGAGACCAAGCAGGCCACTTCGGTGGTTATCACCGTCGACCCCCAGAACGTTTCGGCCCTGACTTTAGGGGTCGTCATGCTCTCACAGAAACGCAAGGTCGAACTTGCCTTCTCCTCCTCCAGAACCTCCCAGTGTAGAAACTGTTGGAGATACGGGCACGCCCATCAACGATGCCCCGCCACCGACCTCACTTGTCCCATTTGTGCGCTTCATCATACTTGCGCGGCCCACATGTGCCAGAATCCTACCTGCCCCAGGGGCGGAAACGATAAGCCAGTCCCATCCTGTTGCCCGACCTCGCCCACCCAATGCTGTAACTGCAGTGACGACCACACTGTCACATTCAGGGAGTGTCAGGCTCGACCTCCCCCTCCTGTCCTTCCCGAACCATCTCGCCAGCCTCTATCCCGACCGGTCAAGACCCCATGGATTTGGTGGTCGATGGCAGCCCAGCACCCTCTACTCTCCCGTCCGGGAAGGGTCCCCTTGAGGTGGACCTCGTGCCGACCAGGCGACCTCCCCCGGCGGGACCCTCCACGCGTCTTGGCACTACTCACGGTTTCGGTGGTCCTCTCCCCCTGCAGGAGCCGAACCCTTCCCCTGCCCCTCTCGGTCGTCGCGTTCGTCCCGGTAATGACTAATCAACCCATACCTCCTCCCCCGGGCTAGGGCCGGCCCTTGCCCGTGTGTTTCTTTCCATCTTTCAACATAACTGCCTTGGGAGCTGGAATGTTTTTCTTTCTTTGTTTGAGTCATTCAGAGAAGCGACCACCTACCCCTCAATAGTCCTTTTGCAGGATCCACCTGTCAACAAGGCTCACCTTCCATCCTTTAACGGTTTCAAGTGCTTCTTTCCTCCCGCTAGGAAGCTACGTGTGGCTGCCTACTTTCACGTGTCTTTTCTTTCCAACTACACCGTGCTCCCCAGGTTTAAGGGGGTAGACGATGTTCTCGCCCTTGACATTCCCTCTAATGAGCCTCTCTTTGGCACCTGTTTCCACTTCTTCAGCGTTATTTATGCCTATTCCACCAATACTGCTCATCACAGGATTCACTCCGTCCCACCAGAAGTTCTTTTTCCCGATCTTGGGTTTCCCCTCCTGGTTGTGGGAGACCTCAACATCCACAACGCCCTCACGTACCCTCTACGGCATTTCTCGCCACGGGAAATCACGTCCTCGACTCCGTATTTCGAGAAGGCGGCAGAGTCCGGCTTCGCCCTCCTCAATCCCCCCAGTGAGTACACAAGGTTCCCCCTAGTGGGCAAAGCTCGCCCCTTGGTCATAGATCTCGCCTTGGCAAACCCACTACTCCTCACCCTGGTGAAAAGCTGGGAGGCGTCCCTCCCCTCAACCGGATCCGACCACATACCAATTACTATCACTCTAGCCTCACCCTCCCTGAACCAGAAGCCCCCACGCCCGCGATGGGCAGACAGGGACTGGGAAATCCTGGACCCGGTCATTACGGGTTTCAAGGTCCCGGCCGTACCGTCATGCCCCACCCCCACAACACTGGACGAGTGGATGTCAGAGTCGCTCAACCGTTTGGTAGCTGTCCTCAGAGAACACACCCCTGTGTCCAGACCTTCCCATCACTCCAAACCTTGGTGGACCTCCCACCTGACCGTCCTCCGTGGCGAGTATCATAAGGCCACCAGATCGGCTAGTAACGATGACACCCCACACATGCTGGAAGTTGCCGGCACCTCCAATGCGGGGTATTTCAAGGCAGTCAAGGCCGCAAAGAACAAGCACTGGTCCTCCTGTCTATTGACCGCCACTCCCTAAAGCCTGTGGACGGCCAAGAGGTTCGCCTACAGGCATGCCCAGCCACCATTCACCTCCCTCCCAGGGGCTGAGACCCCACAACAAATGAACAATGACCTCCTGGACCACTTCTTCCCCCCTAATGAACCCTTCTCCCCGCCGCCTAGGCTTAGGCCGAACAAGTCGGTACACGCCCTAACGGGAGACGAGATAGGCGTGGCTCTCCACAAGTGCTCCCCGACTTCGGCCCCAGGCCTGCACTGGATACCCTACTCCAACTGGAAACACGTCAACAAAATCAACCCATCACTCCTCCTCCAGATACTTGCCACGCTGGTCCTCCTGGGGTATCACCCCGCATCGCTAAAAAGTTCGAAGGGTGTGGTACTCGACAAGCCAGGAAAACTCTCCTACGAATCACCCTCCTCCTTCAGGATAATGGGCCTGATCCGCAGGTTCTCAAAGATTCTCGAAGGGATTATAGCAGCCCGGCTACTCACCGCAGCCCAGCCTAGAGGCCTGTTGCATCCCAACCATGCGGTTCGCTCCCTGGACTCAGCACTTACAATGCGTGCCTCACCCTCACCAACAAGGTCAAAACCCTGCAGAGGCCTCGCGTTAAGGTCTCCTCCCTGTTTTTGGATATAATGGCAGGTTTCGACAACGTCGATAACAACACTGTGGCCCGGATCCTAAGGGAAGGCGGGATACCCTGCTATCTGGTCTCCGGGTTTCGTCTTTCCTAGGGGAACCAAGCTGCACCCTGATCTTTCAAGGGGCCCCATGGACCCTGGCCCCCGTCAACGTCGGCACCCCCCAAGGCTCCCCGTTCTCCCCACTCCTCTTTCTTCTCTACGTGGCACCACTGCACTTCAGGATCCCTCGGGGTCTTATGATCTCGTATGTGGACGACTTCGCCCTTACTGTCGCCTCCCTCTCCTACCGTGGCAACATCCGCCGGCTCCAGGAACTCTTCGTGAGGCTTGAAAGAATGGTGTCCCGCCTGGGCGTCTCCTTTTCGGTCGCGAAAATGGATCTATTACACTGGAGAACCCCCAGCCAGAGGCACTCGCCTAAGTGTGTCTCACCTATTCAGATTAAAGGGGAGGTATTTTACCCTGGCAACTCCGTTCGGTGGCTCGGGTACTGGTTCACTCCAGCCCTTGACCCCGCAGCACATTTCTCGGGTCACCTGGCGTTTTCCCAGGGGGCTTTCGCCCTCATACGATGCCTCAGTCCGCCCGGCGCAGTCCTCCCCGCCTACCTATGCCACAGATTGGTGACTTAACTGGTGGCCCCCATCCTACTCTACGGCGCGGATCTGTTCACACCCAGCGTGAGCACGACAACCCGCCTCGATACATTCTCGCGCAAGGTCCAATGGTGGACCACGAACTGTTGCTCCGCTACGCCCACAGGGATACTTTTGGTGGAGTCATGCCTCCCACGCGTCTCTCTCCTGATCACCCACCGGCAGAGGCTGGCGGCGCTCAGGGTCGTCTGCTCCCCTCGTAGTGCGAACCCTGCGACAGCTCGCCTCCACTCCTCATTCCCTTCACTCTCGGCCCACTGGGTGCCTGACTCGTCACGGGCCATAACAAGAGGCCTATCTTCCGTCTACCTCCCCGCACACTGGAAGACACCCCGTCCTGTCCCCCCGATCAGAAACCAGCTGCCAGTTGACGCTGTGGCTCACCGGACAATACCCTTCCCCCTCGGGTTATCTAGGATGCCTATGATCAACTCCCACCTGGTATTCCCGAGCCCCACCCTCCCGCCCCGTCCCTGATGAAGCACACCTATTCCGCCCTGAAGAAGAGGATAAGGGAGACACTCCTCACGGAGTGGGCCTCCGTTTTCCCGACTCCAGGGTACTACCTACACCCTCCCACCCTGTCTCCCAGGCCTTGCATGGGCTTGGGCAAGTTCATTGCCGGGAGAATCCACCAGATGAGAGCCGGAAAAAATTACCTGGCCGGCTGTCAGGCGCACGGACTCCCCGTAAGGATTTATAGGGAAGGTTACGCTACCTTGACGCACACCAACTTCGAAGCAAAAAGAGAACACCCCCCTCCAGCCCCAGCGTTGGGACGGCGCGTCATCATGGGCCACCTCGGTAGGTGCGTCCCAACACCAAAGGCCAATATGAATGGAACACATCCTATAAGACTGTATACGTCGCGGCCGTCGGTCCAACCGGATCCTGTGTGCGGGATATATGCAGGGAGACCCTCTAGCACCTTTTGCAAGTGGAAGCAGGTGAATCGGACAACGGCCCATAAGGTTACAGAGGCTTGAAGACAGAGAGTCGGAATACTGGGTTGAAGGTAACGGGACGTTTTGCACGAAAGTTAGTCCCCTCGTACCTACAAAGGCGTTTAGAGTATGAAGGAGGTAACTATGCCCAGTAAGTGGATCGGGTGCATCCACAGAGGACAAGTTGGTAAAAGATGGAGTCCGAGGCATGAAGCCCATAGGTACGATCCCGAGGACAAGTCGTGTAATGCCGGAAGACCAGAATATGACAGGCAGTCGCGTGTCAAATTCTCGACAGAACCAACGAACGAAGAATGGCCATCTTCGGTCCAGCGAGTTAGACTACCCTCGACGAGCACGGGGGCAAGATAATTCGTAACCATTGTTGTCAACGGATAAACGGATGAGCTGACACCTGACGTGGTCTCCACACCATCAGGGATAACAGACGCCCAGATCGATAAGTTGACTATGAGAGCAAAAAGGTGTGGTAGAGAGTTTTCAGGGTCTACAAGTGTTCGCACTCAGGTGAAGTTCGCAGAGTTGGGGGCAAGATACTTAGTTAGTATAGAGTAGCCTGTATACCGCGATTGCTCAGACGCGGAATATAAATATTGAAGCATCTTCGCTGCTATTAGATACAACAAGCACGGAGAAAAGGTCTTATCAATATAATAAGTTATCTTCACTTTTTCATCGTTACCAATACTTCGACCATCTATACCGAAGTAAACCCTATATCTAGCCTACATTACTCGTGTCTTCTTAACGAGTTCTCCGATATAATTACGATCAATGTCCTCGCTGTCGGAATACCTCACGCCGAAGCTACCACCTAACAGTATATTGATATTTCTCATCGTTACCGAGACAAATGTTTGGCAGAGACACTCATACTCCCAAACCCAAAAAACCTCTCGAACCAAGACCATTGAGGACTATCTCGATAAACGAAGTCCTTACCCCTACACCCGAATTCGCGACACAAGAGCCCTACCACGAATCCTATTTCTGGTGGATAAACCCAGAAAATACCGTTACCCTCGAAGCGATAGCCGCACTATACCAATACCAGTACGGTACAGCATTCACCTATCACACCCGTCGGAGAAATCAAACTCCATTTTGTACACTTAGTACCCAGACAACGACCAGCACTCAAGTCAGCGCTTTGAAATACCAAACGTGTGGGGTGGAAACAAAAGATAAGGTTCCTGTTAAACGAGCGATAAGAGATGACTTCTAACCCAAAAGAACCTGAAGTCATGCAAGGGCGACAGGAAGAAGAAAACGAGGGAGGTCATGAACTTTGCCCTGTCCAAGCCCCTAGTGTGGAAACCACCGTTAGCCACGTAGGCCGGTCACACTCGGCCGACCGAACACTTCGCTCTCCTGTTGGATTACGCTTTCTAGACAAATATGGGAAGGGACAAATAGGAGGCAGGCGCCGAACGCCTGAACCCACCGAATCCCTCATGGCCAGTCGAATCTGAAGATTAGATCAGAACCTCGGCCGATTCGAGCCAAAACTTACTGTCAGTCAAGATAACAACATCTTGCGTTCAGCTCCCGCCAGACCAATATCTTATTAATGGCCCAAGAACTGGTAAACGTCAAAAATCAGTTGAAATCTGGGGCCAGATAGTCGGTCGGGAACTCACCCGAATAGACAAACAAGTACAACTTTTGCACTTGGAGTCTCAAAGAATCCAGGAAGGCTTCGCAACCCAGGTCGCAGAACGAGTGGGGGACACAGAGGAAAGACAGACAAGACACGAGGCGGTCACATCCCATCTCCACGAAGCCGTGCAAGGAACTGGCGAGCAGTCCATGCACTGGGACCTACTCCTAGACCAGGAGATTGTTCTGATAAAAAAGCAGCACAAACGGGAGCTGGCCAATCACGAGATAAGTATTAATCTTGTGAGAGATGAGGTACGACACCACCCGGAGTCCTGAGAAGCCTAAGATTGTGAGATCGCGGTGCTTAACGCTCTGGTGGAACAATTGATGCGGCAGGTCAAGGGAAAGGGGAAGGTGTCACATCCGACACCAGAGGTTTCAGGGGCGGGTGGAGGAAGACCAGCACCACCACCACGACACGGAGGGGCAGGAGCTCCAGGGGGTGGCGGGGGAGGAGACCCCGATGATGACGAGGAAGGATCTGGAACGAAACCAGATGAGAGTAGGAAATGAAGACGGCACGAGAGACTTGCACCCCAGCGCCAAGAAGATGACTACGACGTCGAGAACGATGAACAGTTTGACCTGTTCTCGCGAGTCATGGCCAACGCCCTGGGACAACGGACGACAATCCCAGCGGAACCCCCTGCCATGTTTAGAAATAACAAACACCAAGATATACGTATGTGGCTATTGACATGTACGGATTATTTTGGTCGAAACAGTTGGCAGTGGGAGAACGAGGCACAACGAATCCGATACGCCATAGGCTGAATGGACGGGAAGGAAGTCGCACCGTTTGCGTTAACCTACCGTGGACAAATGACCTGAGAAATAGATTATACCAGACAAGAAGGATACGAGTTCTGGCACGTCTTGGCAGAACAAGCCCAGCGATGCTACGGACCCACCCCTGAAGCGGACAAATCCCTAAGAGAAATGGGATCGGTCAAATATCGCGGTGATGTCGCCAAATTCTTGAGGGAAATTGAAAATCTCAGTATCGATGCAAGAGTCACCGCGATAGCCTGGAGAAAAATGATAGAAGTCGAACTTCCTGTTGAAGCATTGCGACGGCTCCCACATCGAGAATATGTCGACAATGGGGAATGGTTAGAAGCAGTCAGGACCGTTACCCGAGCGGAAGAAGATTTCAAAGAAAGAAAAGATCTTCGAGGCGGCGGTCCCTGCGGAACGACACGAGGCAAAAAAAGGAAATTCGAGGATTTGAACCCGACAGTTACCGCAAAGCCTGTAAACAAACAGTACACGGCTAAGGAAAAGGCGGACTACAAGAAGAAAAAGGGTGGAGAGAGAAAGGAGAAAAAGGAAGGATCGGTGGCACCTCAGGGGGAGGTCAAAGACAAGGGGTGGGCAGAAGCCCACCAGGGCGTCGATCAAAAAGTTGGCGATAAGGGGAAATCTGAGAAAGAATGCACACGGTGCGGAATGAGAAACCACACCTAGAAATACGGTCGAAAGCCAATACAGGTGTCGGCTATATACAGAGGGCAATCGAAGCCCTAACGACAGTCACCATTCGCACCGAAACGAGGTCCCCTGGTAGCCACTGTGGCTGTTGATGGCCAGGGAGAAAGCTCACGACGAGCGGTTCAAAGGCGCCCAGCTTGGGCTTTTGAAGATGACGACATTTTATAAAAAGTCATCCAGGTACCGAAAACAACAGTGATCGGGTAGTGAGGTTGCCGCCTCAAATGGAAAGACCGGCGCCGTAGTCGGTGACGATATTCCACCGGAAAGCTAAAAGACCAAAGGATAGCGGTTGCCATTTTACGTCCAAAAAGTGGGTAGTCCGTGCTCATCACGCGAGCCATAAAAAATTACAAGTGAAGAAAGCTGTAGACGGGACTAAAAGGGAAAAAGAAGATTACCATTAGTCGGAACAGAACTTGAGTTGCACGACACGCGAAGGAGGGTCGAAATCCAGGGCAACCTGACTTTCTCTCCGGGTAAAACAACCGGGCAAATAGAAGCTGGGGGCGCCTCTATTGGGCACAAGGTTCATGCCCAACAAATGCTGTCCGAGGGGGTCTCGGGAGTGAGACCAAACTCGAAGGCGGAGGTACGGTGGACTCGTTGCAGGGGACAGTCTCATATGAGGGATAAGTCGACGATAAAGGACGGCGCATCCTAGTCGCGAACTCGAGAGGTATTCTAGTGAACCTCGACTCCTCTGATATGGGAACTCCTCGGCAGGAGATAAAGACCACTAGTAGTGGGCTGCCGGATATCAAAATATTAGACACTTATTATAAAAGTTTGTCTGAGGAGTCTTTAAGAGCCGAAACTGCGCAGGCGCGGTAACAAACCCCGAAGCTACTTGTAAACGCGACGATGAAAAGATTTCATCATGAATGGAGGGAAAGGTCTAGACCCATTAAGAAACCAAAGCATTACACCTGCCCTGAGGGGAAGGCATTTGTTGAAATCAAAGGACGAAAACAAGCGATAAACCTCCTCTTAGATTCTGGTTCAAACATCTTTCTCAAAAACCAAAAAACAGCACGACGGTTGGAGATCCAGACCGAAGCGAGGGAGACACCTTTAAAAATCACAACCTTCGAGGGCGAAACGGCGCCAAGCGTAGGATTATTCTATACCCATCCTATTCTATTGGAAATCGGTGCGAACGGTCACCGAAGTATAATATCCTACGAAATAGAGGATGCAGGAAGATATGATCTAATCATACCCTTTGGGTGGTGGCATGATGAACACCCCCTAAAAAATATCGCAAACCCAAGTAAATGGGTTTTTGAGGAAGCCAAGTGCCACGCCCATATAGAAGATGAGGCGGTGGCGGACTTGTGTGAGTGGGATGAAACTGTGGCGTACGATGAGGAAGCACAGTACGTAGGAAGGATAGAACGAGAGGAAGAAGGAGGCGTACAGTTGGAAACGCTGCCGAAACCCTATTGGCAGTTTGCGGAGCTTTTTGAAGAGAAAAAAGCTAAGATGCTGGCACCTCGAAGAACTTGCGACCATGCCATGAACCTTAAGGAAGGGGCCGAACCCCCATGGGGTCCGATTTGCACAATGTCAGCACACCAGTTGAACGAAGTGGATAAATACCTCAAGAAAATGATGGCAGTGGGCAAGATCGCTGATAGCGAATCCCCTTACGGCGCTCCAATCCTCTTCGTTCCAAGACCAGAAGGAAGTCTGCGGGTATGCGCAGACTACAGGAACCTCAACAAATTGACGATCCTGAATAAATACCCCCAGCCGCTCATGGATGAACTCGGAGACCGCGGTGCTGGAGCAAAAGTGTTTATGAAACTTGACCTCAAAGGCGGATGTCATCTTATTCGAATGAGAAAGGGCGACGAACACAAAACAGCCTTTCGTACACCATGCAGACAGTACGAATACAAGGTCATGCCTTTCGGGCTCGTTAAGGTGCCCCCAACGGTTCAAACAATGATGAACAAAATCCTAAGGGAGTTCTTGGACCACGGAGTAGTGGTTTACCTAGACGACATCCTCATATACTCCGAAAATATGGACGATCACATCAGACTAGTCCAAAAAGTCCTTGACGAACTCGAACAGCACGACTTGGCAGTCTCATTGAAGAAGTAGGTGTTCCACCAAGATAAGGTTGAATTCTTAGGATACGTTGTCAAGATAAGCGGAGTCACAATGAGTGATAGAAAAGTGAAAAGCGTTCAAAATTGGGCACACCCAAGATTGGTTAAAGAAGTAGAAATATTCATTGGATTTGCAAACTTTTATGGACGATTCATCAAAGATTTCACAAAGGTATGCAAGCCAATAACGGAGACAGTGAAAGGAAACCCAAAGGACATTCACTGGGGAAGAGAGCAGGTAGAGGCGTTTGACGAGTAGAAAAAGAGGTTTACAACGGCACCAATTTTATCGCATTTCCACCTGGGAAGAAGAACGCTGGGTGAGACAGACGCAAGTGACTTTCCGCTTGGATGCCTACTATCTCAGTACCAGGGCAGAGGGCTTCACCCAGTGGCTTTTCATTCTCGAAAGTTGAACAGCGGGGAAAGAAATTACGAGATACAGGACAAGGAATTACTCGCAATAATGGAAGCGTTCAAGCAATGGAAAAGATACCTCTGGGGGGAAGAAGAGCCCGTAACGGTATACACAGACCACCAAAACCTACAGTCCTTCTTGACCAAAAAAGTCTGGAACGAACAGTAAATTCGATGGGCATAGGGGTAGACCAACAATAACTTCAAAATAGTCTACCGTGCGGGAAGCCGAGGCGGGAAGCCCGACGAGTTAAGCAGACGGCCGGAGTAGCGTCCTGAGGAGGGAGCTCGTCACAGTGAACAGTCAATTCTGAAATCTGAACATGTTCAAATTTCGGGAATTCATCAAGGACGAAGCCCGGAAACAGCTCTCATCCCAGAAATACGCGAATCTGGAAATCTCAGAATTATGAAACTCTCAGAGAAGGCTATAATCCCGACCAAAGGATCACGGTTTGCGGCCGGTCATGACATCTACGCTCTGAGAGACGGCCTAGTACCAGCAAAAGGACAGACAATGGTAGAGACCGGTATTGCGATAGGATTGCCGGAAGGAACCTGCGGAAGGCTAGCCGCAAGAAGTGGTATGGCTAGCCAGATGGCAATAGCAGTGGGCGGTGGTGTAATAGATCCGGATTACAAAGGAGAAGTCAAGGTCATACTTGGAAATCATGGCGAAGCAGACCGCCTATTTAAGAAAGGAGATCGGATAGCGCAACTCATAATTGAGAAAGTTGCCGACGCCAACGCCATGGAAGTAGACGATCTGGGAATAACCGAGGGAGGAAAAATGGGCTTAGGATCAAGTGATATGAACCCTAAGTGATCCATCACGGCTAAACAAGAAGAAATCAGGATTTGTTTCCTTCACACGGACACAAGCAAAAACGAATTCTTTAGTGCAGCTGATATCGGCTATCACCCTCAGTTAAAAAAAGAAAGAAAAATGTTATCAAGCACTCAGGTCAATGCAGCCCTGACGCGAACAATGAATGATTCATTACTGGACAAAATTGGAGTGGGTGGCAAGGAGGATGAGAAGTGGCAGGCCCAAGGCCGTGAACTTGTTAGGTTAAGAGAAAGAGGGAAAAAGATGCCGGGCGAATGGATAGAAAAGGACGGGTTACTATACTACAAAAATTGGTTATAGATTCCAGAAAACGAAGCGCTTCAGACACAGATAGCCCAAGGCTGTCACGACTCGCTAGTAGCAGGGCACTTCGGACAGGAAAAAACAATTGACATAGTAACAAGGGATTTGTACTGGAAAGGGCTCGCAGGTTGGATCAGAGACTATGTACGATCCTGCGACGAATGTCAACACAGTAAATCCCCCCGGCATGCTAAGTACGGATTACTTCAACGCTTAGAAGTACCTTATGCGGCATGGGCCTCAATATCGACGGACTTCATCACCCAACTACCGGAATCGCAGGGTAAGACTCAAATCATGGTAGTAGTAGACCGGTTCACCAAGATGGCCCACTTCATCGGCCTCTGGGACAACATGACCACAAAACACTTTACGGACACCTTCCTTCGGGAAGTCTGGAAACTTCATGGATTGCCGACCGATATCATATCGGACATGGACGTGAAGTTTTGTGGCGAGTTCTGGGAATCATTGTTCAAAATGCCAGAAGTTAAACGACGCATGTCGACGGCGGACCACCCTCAAACTGACGGACAGACGGAAAGAACCAACCAACTGCTGCAAGGTTATTTACGAACATTTGTCAATTACGATCAGGACGACTGGTATCAACTACTGCCGTTAGCCCAACATGCCTACAATAACTCGGCAACCAACGCACACAAAATGACACCATTCTTTGCCAACTACGGCTTTCATCCACAGACTGAATGGATGAAAGAAAGAGAAGCTCATAACCCTGGGGCGACAATGTATGCCCACTGGATGCAGGACATACATCAGCAAGCGAAACAAACTTTAGAAAATGCGCGGGAATCAATGAAGAAATATTACGACCGCAAGGCCACAGAACAACCCAGAATCGAAGTCGGCGAGTTGGTAATGGTGAATGCGAAGAACATACGTACCAAGCGACGGTCGAAGAAGCTGAGTCCGAATCTGTATGGCACGTTGAAAATCCTGGAGAAGGCAGGAAGTCGGGCATACAAGTTAGAAATATCGCCATGGTGGAAGATTCATCCCGTGTTTCACGTTTCCCTGGTGGAAACCTATCGAGCCTCGAACCGACCGAATCGCGAACAACCCCCACGAGATCCCTAGGACATCGAGGGAGATTTAGAATGGGAGGTAGAAAGGATCATCAAGAGTGAGATCATTTCGTACACGCGAAAGGTTGGAGGAAGGAATAAACAGATGAAAGAGCTTCGCTACTCTGTGAAATGGAAAGGGTGCGCGGAGGATGAAAATACTTGTGAGCCACCCGAAGGTATTCAGAACGCGCAGGAAGAGGTGGAAAGGTTTCATAGGGAACATCCGGAGATGCCGGGCCCGAGAGAGGTCGAGTAACATAAGAAAGCTCCTCCATCGGTGGACAAGTAAACGCCGGTGGTTCCTATCCCTACTATGGGGAGCTCGAGAGGGAAGAT